>Ga0105044_10000980_pt1 | contig 36966 bp, 39 predicted proteins | sample MAT01_FD_78092 | JGI IMG/M metagenome (GOLD analysis project Ga0105044, IMG submission 78092) | Freshwater microbial communities from Lake Fryxell liftoff mats and glacier meltwater in Antarctica - MAT-01 | ecosystem: Environmental > Aquatic > Freshwater > Ice > Liftoff microbial mat | place...
ACCGGCGATCCGGGTTGGGTCATGCCGTTCCAAGCCCAATCAGGCTGCCCATCTGCGGCATAAAGGATGGATGTATAATCTGTCGCTACTGTCATGACTGGTCACCTTTGCTTCACTGCCGATGGCCGAAATAATGGATGAATCGGGCAACCCTGTGGTAAGTTACGGGCCAAAATGGCGTAAACCAGTGCATTTGCGCAACCTTGCCACGATGGAGCGGCGTGCTGTGCAAACCGGAACAGACAGGTCTGCACGAATTCCGGGTTAACGCGTGATCGCTCGCACGGTAGGCTGATCCGACGATCCTTCACTTCACCTTCCAGAAGGACACGATTTGACTTCTGCCCCCACTTCCGGCTTCCCGGTGAAAACCACCGCCATCTGGGTGCTGCGCGTTCTGCTTGGTGCGGCTTTCCTGATGGCCGCCTACATGAAACTCAGCAGCAATCCGCAAATGGTGGCTGAATTCGATAGCGTCGGCCTTGGTCAATGGTTCCGCTATGTCACCGGCCTCTTGGAACTGGCAGGCGGCATTGCGATCCTGATCCCGGCCACGTCGGTGATCGGGGCTGGTGTCCTGCTGTGCGTCGATGCCGGGGCTTTTGTGGCGCAGGTCTTCGTGCTGCACATCGACTGGATCCATTGCATCGTGATCGGCGCACTGCTGGTGACGGTGATCTGGCTGCAGACGGGCAACCGCGCCAGGTGATCATCGGGCACCAAACGGGGGCACATCCGCCCCTATCGTGCCAAACCCATTCGCACATGCCAGGCTGCAAGACTTTCATCGGGATAACCATCAAACTGCCGGTCGTCCTCGTGCAAATCCACCGGCACCCGTCCCGCCTTGCTGCTCAGCACTCAATGCGACCGTAGCGGCGCGGGTGGCAGTTCGGTAGCAATCACCCCGGCATCGGGGCGAACCGATTCCGGCCAGCGCGGATCCCACAGCCACAGCGCCGACCCGCACTCCCCGCAAAAACTCCGCCCGCCCTCACCCGCAATCTTTGCCCGCTACACCCGGATATGCGCCTGCCCCACCACGGCCAGCGTGGCAAATTCCGCCCCGATGCTGGTCCCGTAGCCACCCGACCCGCCGGTCTTGCGGCATACGGAACAATTGCACCGGCCAAATGGTACCGGCGTCGCCGCCTCCACCGAAAACACCACCGCTTGGCAGTGACATGACCCTTTCAGATGCATTCACTGTCCCGCTGTGCTGCCAGCCCCAAACCCGCACGCAGGGTGGGGTTCACGCCTCCGCCTCAAACCACCGGCCGCCCCTCATCCGATAAACCGCAAATCCTTGGCACTGCCGCCCGAGAAAATCCCATGCAGGAGACCCACATCACTTCCATATGATTTCCCCTATCCCGATTTCCCGGAAATCCCGCAGATTAACCATGCGTTCTCAATGCCCTATCCCACAGACCGGGCACCCGTTCCGCCGCGCTACCGAAATGATCCGCATATTGGCAAACAGCCCGTCGTACAGCAAAAGCCGCCCCCGCAGTCCTTCGCCCGCCCCGGTGATATGCTTCACCGCCTCCATCGCCATCATCGCGCCGATCACCCCGGGCAGTGGCGCGGCCACCCCGGCCTCGGCGCAGGTCGGCACCAGACCGGGGGCGGGGCGTTCGGGGAAAATGCATCGGTAACAGGGCCCGCCCCGCGCCGGGTCGATCAGGGTGATCTGCCCCTCCCATTGGGTGATCGCCCCGACCAGCAGCGGCTTTTGCAGCGCAACGGCCACGCGGTTGGCCAGATAGCGGGTATCGAAATTGTCGGACCCGTCGATCACCAGATCATGGTCGCCAAACAGGCCCGCAGCAGTTTCATCGGTCAGCCGCCGGTGATAGGGGCGCAGCGCCACATGCGGGTTCAGCGCGGCAACCGCTTGCTGCGCCGAAAACACCTTTGGCATCCCGACCCGGTCATCGGCATGGATCACCTGGCGCTGCAGGTTCGACAGGTCCACCACATCGTCATCAATCACGCCAATGGTGCCAACCCCGGCAGCGGCCAGATACAGCAACAGCGGCGAGCCGAGCCCCCCTGCGCCGATCACCAGCACCCGCGCCGATTTCAGCGCCTTTTGCCCCGGGCCGCCGATTTCGCGCAGCAGGATATGGCGGGAATAGCGCTCCAGTTCAGCCGGGGAAAAGCTGGCCTTCGGCACTGCTGCGACCGGCTGCACCGCCCGTTTGCGCAGGGCACCCAATGCCGCGCGGTAGGCTAGGACCAGCGCCACCACCGCCGCCAGCCCGAACCATGCAGCAGCCGAGCCGCCGGTTGCCTGCCGCACCGGATGGCCCGCAGGCAGCAGCACCTGACCCAGCAGAACCAGTGCCAGCAGCCCGGCAATCAGCCCCCAACGCTGCCGCGCCGGTGCCCGCATCAGCGCGCCAAGCCCCCACAAAGCCGCCGCCATGGCCAGAACCAGCACCATCGCTAGCGCCGCCCGGTCGAGCCGAAACCGCCGCTGCCACGCCCGGTTTGGCTTAAGCCCGCGCTTTCGGTAAACCGCGCCTGCACCACCGGGGCCACGACCATCTGCGCGATGCGGTCGCCGTGGCGGATCACATAGGGCTCTGCCCCCAGATTGATGAGCAAAACCCCCAATGGCCCGCGATAGTCGCTGTCGATCGTGCCGGGGGTGTTGGGCAGGGTGATGCCATGTTTCAACGCCAGTCCGGATCGCGGCCTGATCTGCGCCTCATATCCCGGGGGGATTTCGACCCGCAGACCGGTCGGCACGATGGCGCGCTGCATCGGGGCCAGAGGGAACCCGGCACCGCGCGTGGCAAGTGGCAGATTGGCACGCAGATCGGCCCCGGCGGCACCCGGCGTTTCATAGCCCGGCAGGCCCAGATCGCGGTCGGCCCATTCTTCCCACAGCACCAGCAGGTCAGGCACGCTCATTTCCGGCCCGCTCATGCCAAAGCCGCCGCGATCCGCGCTGCCAACTGGCGTGCGACCAGCGCCTTGGTCATGCGCGGCCAGGCCTCCGCACCGTCAGCCGTCACCAGCACCACCTCATTCTCGGTGCCGCCCATGATCCCGGTTCCGGCAGAGACATCATTCCCCACCATCCAGTCGCAGCCCTTGCGCAGCCGCTTGGCCGTGGCTGCGGCCACCAGATCTTCGGTTTCGGCGGCAAACCCCACCACAAGTCGCGGTCTGCCCAGCGCCATCAGCGCCACCGTCGCCAGAATATCGGGATTTTCGGCAAAGTGCAGCGCCGGGGCCGCCCCCGCCTGTTTCTTGATCTTTTGCGCGCCGGCGTTGGCAACATGCCAATCCGCCACCGCCGCCGCAAAAACCGCCGCATCGGCGGGCAGTGCTGCCTGAACCGCCGCCAGCATCTGGGCTGCGGTTTCCACCTGCACCACCTGAGCCCCCACGGGTGGCGGCACCGCTGCCGGGCCGGTGACAAAGGTCACCCTTGCTCCCAGCCCCAGCAGCGCCTGCGCCAGTGCCGTTCCCTGCGCGCCGGACGAGCGGTTGGCGATGTAACGCACCGGATCAATCGGCTCATGCGTCGGGCCGGATGTCACCAGAACATGCCGCCCCTGCAGCGGGCCGCCCGCCAAGGCAGCGGTGATGGCAGCAATGATCTGCGGCACCTCTGCCATCCGCCCCGGGCCAAATTCACCGCAGGCCATGTCGCCGTCATTGGGGCCAACCACCAACACACCGTCACTCCGCAGCACCCCCAGATTGCGCTGCGTCGCCGGGTGCTGCCACATCCGCACGTTCATCGCAGGGGCCAGCAGCACGCGCTTGTCGGTGGCAAGAAGCAAGGTTGAGGCCAGATCCCCCGCCAGCCCCGCCGCCATCTTTGCCATCAGATCGGCAGTGGCAGGAGCGACGACAATCAGATCGGCGGCGCGCGACAGCTGAATATGCCCCATCTCTGCCTCATCTGTCAGATCGAACAGATCGCGGTAAAGCTTTTCCCCCGCAAGTGCTGCAACCGACAGGGGTGTCACGAATTGCTCTGCCGCACGGGTCAACACCGGCGTGACCTGCGTGCCCTGTTCCCTGAGCCGCCGGATCAGATCCAGCGCCTTGTACGCAGCAATCCCGCCACTGATGATCAGTAGAATTCGCTTGCCAGCCAGCATCCCGCGCTCCTTGGTCCGGCGGCAGGTTAGGACGGCAACGGGGGCGGGGCAAGCACAACAGCCCTACCGGGTCGCGCCGGGCCTTGCTAGTCAGGGGGGGGCAAAGGGGATCGGCATGGCACTGGCGAAACTGACATTGGTGCTGGGCGGTGCGGCTTCCGGCAAATCAGCCTTTGCCGAGGCGCTGGTGGCAGGTAGCGCGCGCCCAAGGCTGTATATCGCCACGGCGCAAGCGTCAGACCCGGAAATGCGCGCCAAGATTGCCCGCCACATTGCAGTGCGCGGCGCGGGCTGGCAGACGGTGGAGGCCCCGCTGGCGGTTGCCGATGCCATTGCCGCCGCCAGCTCCGATGCCGCCATTCTGCTGGATTGCGCCACGCTGTGGCTGGGCAACCTGATGTTTGCCGATAGAGATATCGACCATGAAACCAACCGTTTGCTGCTGAACATTGCCACCAGCCCGGCCCCGGTGGTGGTGGTGTCGAATGAGGTTGGCCTGTCGCCGGTGCCAGATCACCCGCTGTCGCGCCGCTTCCGCGACGTGCAGGGTTTGCTGAACCAGCGGCTTGCCGCCGCCGCCGATCTGGCTTTGCTGGTGGTGGCAGGGCTGCCGCTGGTGCTGAAAGGGCAGTTGCCATGACGGTCTGGCATTGGGTCCGCCACGGCCCGACCCATCAGAAAAGCTTTTGCGGCTGGCGCGATGTGCCCGCCGATCTGTCAGACCTGGCACGGATCGCGCGGCTGGATGCTGCATTGCCACCGGGGGCGCTGGTGGTGGCATCCGACCTGATCCGCGCCTCTGCCACCGCCGACACCCTGTCGGCCACCCGCCGCCGCCTGCCCGACGACCCCGCCCTGCGCGAATTCAACTTTGGCGCATGGGAAGGGCTGGGGTTTGCCGAGGTCAGCACCCGCGACCCCGACCTGTCGCGCGCCTTTTGGGATGGCGTCGGCGATGCCGCACCGCCGGACGGCGAAAGCTGGAATATGCTGTCGGCCCGGGTTTCAGCCCGGGTTGCGGCCCTTGGCCGCGCCCATCCACAGGACCATATCATCGCCGTCGCCCATTTCGGTGTGATCCTGACTCAGGTTCAAATCGCGGCCAACCTGACCGCGCTGGACACGCTGGCCCACGACATCGCCAACCTGTCGATCACCGAACTGCACCATGAAAGCGGACGGTGGCACCCGGTGCGGATAAATCACCTTCCCTGATGGCGCGCCGCACAATTCCCAGATGTTCCTTGCGCCTTGCCATGGCTACCCTGCGCCAAAATGGAGAAACGGATGAGCTATACACTTGCCATCGGAGATCGCGGCTATTCCAGTTGGTCTTTGCGCGGCTGGCTGCTGTTCGATGCCTTCGGCATTCCGGTCACCTGCCGGACCGCACGGCTCTATACCGATGAACTGGCATACCTGCTCCGCGAATTCGTACCGGCACGCACCGCCCCGGCGGTCCGCCTCGATGATGGCACTGTCATTGTGGAAAGCCTTGCGATTGCCGAAGAACTGGCCAGCCGCCACCCCGATGCGGGCCTTTGGCCGCAGGATCCGCGTGCCCGCGCCACCGCCCGGTCACTGGCGGCTGAAATGCACGCAGGCTTTGCGGCGCTGCGCAGCCATTGCCCGATGAACCTGCGGCTGGCCTACGTCGATTGCGCGCCGCCGCCTGCGGTTCTGGCCGATCTGGCGCGGCTGGAGGTGATATGGGCCAATGCCCGCGCGGTGAGTGGCAACGCCGGCCCGTGGCTCTGCGGGGCCTATTCGGCGGCGGATGCGTTCTTCGCCCCGGTGGCAACGCGGATTGCCGGCTACAACCTGCCGGTGGGGTCTGGTGCAATGGCCTATGTCGCAGCCCATCTTGCCCACCCCTCATTCCGAAAATGGCGGGCGATGGGGCTGGTGGATGGTGCTGACCAGCCGTTCTACGACCGGCCCTACGCCCGTGGCCCGTGGCCCGGCCCGGTGCCGCTTGCCGCAAGGGCTGTGGCCGAGGGGCCATCGGTCAACGCGCTCTGCCCCTATTCCGGCAAGCCCGTCGCCCAATTCATGGAACTGGGGGGCAGGGTCTGGGGCTTTTGCAACGCCTTTTGCCGCGACAAGACCGTGGCTGACCCCGAAGCCTGGCCAGAGTTCATGGCGCTGACGTCGCACTGAGCCGCGCAGAAATTTACCTTTCCTCAACCTATCGACCCTAGCCGTTAACCAAGGTGAACGGGGGCAGGAATGGTTGCGCGGGCCTTTACGGTGGCCTTTGAAGGGGTCGAGGCGCGGCTGGTAGAGGTGCAATGCGCCATTGCCGCCGGCCTTCCGGCCTTTACCATCGTCGGCCTGCCCGACAAGGCGGTGTCAGAAGCGCGCGAACGGGTCCGCGCTGCGCTGACCGCGATGTCGATTGCCCTGCCGTCGAAACGGATCACCGTCAACCTTTCCCCCGCGGACCTGCCCAAGGAAGGCTCGCATTTCGACCTGCCGATTGCGCTGGCGCTGCTGGCGGCGCTGGAGATCCTGCCAAAGGAAGAGGTGGAGGGAACCGTGGCGCTGGGTGAACTGTCGCTCGATGGCAAACTGGTTCCGGTGATCGGGGCGCTGCCTGCAGCGATGGCGGCGGCGGAACACGAATGTGTGCTGCTCTGCCCGCGCGAATGTGGTGCCGAGGCGGCCTGGGTCGGCGGCACCGCTGTGCTGGCCGCATCGACCCTGACCGAGGTGGTGCGCCACTATACCGGACAGGCCCCGCTGACCCCCGCCAAGCCCGGCGAAGTGCTGGCACCGCCGCACCAGCGCGACCTGCGCGACGTCAAGGGCCAGGAACGGGCGAAACGCGCGCTGGAAATAGCGGCGGCAGGGCGCCACCATATGCTGCTGGTGGGATCGCCCGGCTCCGGCAAGTCGATGCTGGCGGCGCGGATGCCGGGGATATTGCCGCCGCTGTCTCCGGCCGAGGCGCTGGAGACCTCGATGATCCATTCGCTGTCGGGGCTTCTGGATCAGGGCGGCATCTCGCGGCAACGCCCGTTCCGCGAACCGCATCATACCGCGTCGATGGCTGCCATCGTCGGCGGCGGGCGCAGCGCCAAACCCGGAGAAATCAGCCTTGCCCACAATGGCGTGCTGTTTCTGGATGAATTTCCCGAATTCCCCCGGACGGTGCTGGAAACCCTGCGCCAACCGATCGAAACCGGCGAGATCATGGTAGCGCGCGCCAATGCCCATGTGCGTTACCCCTGCCGGTTCCTGTTGGTGGCGGCGGCCAACCCGTGCAAATGCGGCTACCTGGCCGACCCGTCACGCGCCTGCGCCCGGGTACCGCTCTGCGGCGAGGATTACCTTGGCCGGATCTCGGGCCCCTTGATGGACCGCTTCGACCTGCGGGTTGACGTGCCGCCGGTGGCCTATACCGATCTTGACCTTCCAGCCTCGGGCGACAGCTCTGCCGAAGTCGCCGCCCGGGTGGCCATGGCGCGCACGCGTCAGTCCGACCGCTTTGCCGCAAGGCCCTACATCAGGGTCAATGCCGATGCCGAAGGCACGCTCCTCGAACAGATCGCCGCCCCTGACCCCGAAGGTCAGGCATTGCTCATGCGGGTAGCCGAACGTTTTGGCCTGACCGCCCGGGGCTACCACCGGGTCTTGCGGGTGGCGCGCACGATTGCCGACCTTGAGGGGGCAGAGAGCGTGCGCCTCCCCCATGTCGCCGAAGCGGTCAGTTTTCGGCTGGCCATCACGGCAAAACAATAGCTCCTCCGTGCCCGGGACTTTCTTGGCCGAAATCCTCACGAACGCAGCCGCCGCTGGGAAACGGGCGCTGGCTACGGGCCCTCTACCGCCCCCGCTTCGCTTCGATCACATCCCAGATCCGGGCGGCGATGTTCACCCCGTCAAACCGCTCCAGCTCCTGTATGCCGGTGGGAGAGGTGACGTTGATCTCGGTCAGATAATTGCCGATCACGTCGATACCGACGAAAATCTGGCCCTTTTCCCGCAGCACCGGGCCGATGGAGGCACAGATCTCGTCGTCGCGCACCGTCAGCCCGACCTTTTCCGGGCGGCCGCCGACATGCATGTTCGACCGGGTTTCGCCGGGCTGCGGCACCCGGTTGATGGCACCGACCGGTTCACCATTTACCAGAATGATCCGCTTGTCACCCAAGGCCACGTCGGGCAGAAACTTCTGCACGATCAGGGGTTCGCGGCTCATGCCGACAAACAGCTCATGCAGCGATGCCAGATTGCGGTCATTGGGGTCGAGCCGGAACACCCCGGCACCACCGTTGCCATACAGCGGCTTCAGGATGATGTCGCCATGGGTGGCTTTGAAGCCGCGGATGGTGGCCAGATCGCGGGCGATCATTGTCGGGGGAATCAGGTCCGGGAACCGCAACACCAGCAGCTTTTCCGGGCTGTTGCGCACCCAGAACGGATCGTTGACCACCAAAGTCGCGGGATGGATGAGGTCCAGCAGGTGGGTCGTGGTGATATATCCCATGTCAAACGGCGGATCCTGGCGCAACCAGACCACATCAACATCGGCCAGATCCTGGTCGCGGTCGGGGCCAAAGCTGACATGATCGCCGATGACCCGCCGCACGACGATATCCTGGCCACGGGCGAACACCCGGCCTTCGCGGAATGACAGATGGTCGGGTGTATAGTGAAACAGCCGGTGGCCACGGGCCTGCGCCTCTTCTGCCAGCCGGAAAGTGCTGTCGGCATTGATGTTGACCGATCCGATCGGGTCCATCTGAAAAGCAATACTTAGGCTCATTCTGCCCTCCCTGTGCCAGACCTACATGGCGCAGCCAACGGGCAGTTGCAATTGTCAGCCAGGAATTGTCACGCAGCTTCGATCAGAAGCCAAAGGCATTTTCAACGATCCGGATCTGGCCGGTTTCGTCAACCAAGGCCACATCAAAGCGCACATCGGTATCCTGCCCGCGCGGTTCGCCTGACAGGAATTCCGCAGCGGAGGCGTAGATACGCTCGATCTGGCGGCGCGACACCTGCTCCGCCGCGCGGGCAAACGACCGGCTTTTCTTGACCTCGATGAAGATCAACCCGGATCCGTCACGGGCGATCAGATCTATTTCACCACCACTGCCACGCCAGCGCCGCGCGGCAATCGGTCGGCCACTCGCCTGATACCGGGCTGCAACCGCCCCTTCGGCAACAAATCCGGAATGGTAGGAAACCGACCCGTTCATTCTGTATCCCCCAGTTTCAAAGCCGCCTGATACACGACACGGCGCGGTGTTCCGGTTTGCTCGGCCACCAGAGCAACGGCGTCTTTCAGCGAATGAACCGCAAGTGCCGCCACGATTGCCGCCCCCAACCCCGCCACGTCCAACTGCCGCTCCGGTGCCCGGTCGATCAGAATCACGATCTCACCCTTGATGGGGCGGTCTTCCAGCCATACCAGCAGTTCGCCTGCCGTCCCTCTGACCACCTCTTCGAATCGCTTGGTCAGTTCCCGGCAGATCACCGCCCGTCTGTCCTTTCCGAAGTATTGCACAATTTCGACGAATATTTTCCTAACGCGTTTGGGTGATTCATAAATCACGATCGTGGCATTGGTTTCGGCCAGTTCCGTCAGAAACTTTTGCCGCGCTCCGGCTGTCACCGGGGCAAATCCGGCAAACAGGAACCGGTCGGTCGGCAGGCCCGATACGGTCAGCGCCGCCAGCACGGCGGATGCCCCCGGGGCGGCAAAGACCCGGTGGCCGGCATCGACAACGGCTCGGCCCAGTTGAAAGCCGGGGTCGGCGATCAGCGGGGTTCCGGCTTCCGAGGCATAGGCGATGCTTTTTCCCGCTGCCAGCGCCGCCAGCAGGCGGGGCCGCTGTGCCGCGCCGTTATGGTCGTGATAGGCGACCAGCGGCCTGTCTCCGAGCCGCACACCATGGATTGCCATCAGATGCCGCAGCGTCCTGGTATCTTCGGCCGCCAGCACATCGGCGGTGGCCAAGAGATCGAGTGCCCGCAGGGTGATGTCACGCGCTGCCCCGATCGGGGTCGCCACGAAATGCAGGCCAGCGGCTGGCGGGTGGCTGCGGTCGGGCTGGAACAGCGGCTCTTTCTCGCCGGTCCCGCCATCGGGATCATCGGAAGGCATCGGTTGGGCCTCTTGCAAAGTTTACATCCCGGTCTGAACTCAATAGGGTTTTACCTGCAACCACCGCAAGAGCCGCCGCGCCCGACCCAGTCTGCCCGTTCCCAGTGACCACCGACCTGTAGCCTTCGAAAAACGAGGACCGATCATGTTTCACCCCTTGACGACTGCCCGCAAGTCCATCGGACGTGTCGCCGTGCTGCTGGCGGCACTGTGGCTGGCCTCCTGTGGCACCGCGCCCATCGGTGGCGGCGGTGGCGGCGGCCCCAGCATCAACACCCGCAACGCGGTTCCGGTAGCCCTGCTGGTACCCGGTGGTTCCGCCGATGCCGGCGACGACCTGTTGGCGCGCAACTTTGAAAATGCGGCGCGGCTGGCGATTGCCGATCTGGGTGATGTCCAGATCGACCTGCGGGTCTACAACACCGCGTCACAGCCCGGGCAAGCTGCTGCCGTGGCGCAGCAAGCCGTTGCCGACGGGGCCAGGATCATCATCGGACCATTGCGGGCAGAGGAGTCGAACGCCGTCGGTCTGGCGGTTGCTTCAGCCGGGATCAACGTCCTGAGTTTCTCCAACAACGCCGACATCGCCGGGGGCAATGTCTTTGTGCTGGGCAACACCTTCCCCAACATCGCCGACCGCCTTGTCAGCTATGCCGCCTCACAGGGCAAGCGCAGGCTTGCCGTGGTCTATGAACAGAACCAGCCCGGTGAAGTCGGCAAAGCGGCAGTCGAAGCGGCAGCGTCGCGCCATGGTGCCAGCGTCGTGGCGACCGGCACCTATCAGTTCTCGCAGGAAAGCGTGATTGCAGCGGTGCCCGGCATTGCATCCAGCATCCGTAGTGCCGGTGTCGATGCGGTGATCTTTACCGCTGACACAGCGGGGGCCTTGCCGTTGCTGACCCAGCTTCTGTCGGAAAATCAGGTCGATCCGGCAACCACGACCTTTGTAGGGCTGACGCGCTGGGATGTTCCGGCAGGCACCACCGAGCTTCCCGGCGTACAGGGCGGCATGTTCGCCCTGCCGGATCCCGGGCTTACCCAGCAATTCGCCGACCGCTATACCGCCGCCTACGGCGAGCCACCGCATCCGCTGGCCGGTCTTGCCTATGACGGCGTTGCCGCGATCGGGGCCTTGATCAAAGCCGGAAAATCCAATGCCCTTGCCGCCTCGGGCCTGACCCAGGGCAGCGGCTTTGCCGGGGTCAACGGTATCTTCCGGCTGCGCTCCGATGGTACCAGCGAACGCGGTCTGGCGGTGGCGCAGATCATCAACAGACAGGTAACGGTGATTGACCCTGCCCCTCGTGCCTTTGGTGGTGCCGGCCTCTGATCCGGCATCTGCATCGCCAAGGCTGGCGGTGCCCGATCACCTGATCTGCCCGGCAGCCGAGATCATCGACGCCGACGCCCTGTGCCGCAGGCTGGATCTGGCTGTCGTCACTGCCGATGACGGCAAGGCGGTGCGGGTCGCGGCGGTGCGTGAACTGGCGGTGGCGCGCGATGCCGGTAACGCCCGGCTGCGCGCGGCGTTCACCGCAAACCCCCATGCCGCGCGCCCCCTGATCCGCGCCCAGGCGCATCTGACCGATGGCCTGATCGTTGCTGCCCTGCATGTTGCAACCCGCCATCTGCACCCTTTGTCAAACCCAACCGCGTCGGAACGGATTGCGGTGCTGGCGGTGGGCGGTTGCGGCCGTGCCGAGATGGCCCCCCACTCCGATGTCGATCTGCTGTTCCTGACGCCCTACAAGGTCACGCCATGGGCCGAAAGCGTTATTGAATCGGTGCTTTACATGCTGTGGGATCTGAAGCTGAAGGTGGGCCATTCCACCCGCACCGTCAAAGACTGCCTGCGGCTGGGCCGCGACGATTTCACCATCCGCACCGCGCTGCTCGAACACCGGCTGATCGCCGGGCATGCGCCACTGGCGGCGGAACTCAAGGACCGGCTGTGGTCAGAGCTGTTTCGCAACACCGGCAGCGAATTCATCGAGGCCAAGCTGGCGGAACGGGCCGAACGGCACAGACGCCAGGGTGGCCAGCGCTATGTGCTGGAACCCAATGTCAAGGAAGCCAAGGGCGGGCTGCGCGATCTGCAAACGCTGTACTGGATCGGCAAATACCTCCACCGCGTCGATGACGTGGAAGGGCTGGTCAAGCTGGGAGTGTTCACCGGGGATGAAAACGCTGCCTTCAACCGTGCCGAGGAATTCCTGTGGGCGGTGCGCTGCCATCTGCATTACGTCGTGGGCCGGGCGATGGATCAGCTGACCTTTGACCTGCAGGTCGAGGTGGCGGAGCGCATGGGCTACACCGACCATGATGGCCAGCGCGCGGTCGAGCGGTTCATGCAGGATTACTTTCGCCATGCCACAAGGGTCGGCGAGTTGACACGGGTGTTTCTGACCGCCCTCGAGGCCAGCCACGAAAAATCGGTGCCGGGCCTGGTCGGCCTGTTTCGCCGCCGCAAAAAGGCCAGGGCCGGTTTTGCCGTGGTGCAGAACCGCCTGTCAGTCGCCGATTCGGCCAGCTTTTTCGCCGACAACCTGAACCTGTTGCGGATATTCGAAGAGGCGCTGCGGACCGGCCTGTTGCTGCACCCGGAGGCGATGCGCCTGCTGGCCGCCAATCTGGGCCATATTGACGAGGCGATGCAGGAAAGCCCCGAGGCCAACCGCATCTTTCTGAACACGCTGCTGAACCACGGCAACCCGGAGCGGGCGCTGCGGCGGATGAACGAACTGGGCGTGCTGGGCGCATTCATCCCCGAGTTCGAGCGGATCGTGGCGATGATGCAGTTCAACGTCTATCACCATTTCACGGTGGATGAGCACATCATCCAGTGCATCTCGACCCTGGCGCAGATCGAACGCGGCGAACTGGTCGAGGAACTGCCGATTGCCAGCCGAATTCTGGCCGATGGCGTCAACCGCACCGTGATCTATCTGGCGATGCTGCTGCATGACATCGGCAAGGGACGACCCGAGGATCACTCGGTATTGGGGGCGCAGATCACCCGCAAGCTGGCACCGCGCTTCGGCCTGACGGGGGACGAGGCGGAAACCGTGGAATGGCTGGTGCGCACGCACCTCTTGATGTCCGATACCGCGCAAAAGCGCGATATCGCCGATCCGCGCACGGTGCGCGATTTCGCCCGGGCGGTGAAAACCCGCAAGCGGCTGGATCTGCTGACGGTGCTGACCGTCTGCGATATCCGTGGTGTCGGCCCCGGCACCTGGAACAACTGGAAGGCCATGCTGCTGCGCCAGTTGTACCGCGATACCGCAACTGCACTGGAAACCGGGCTGGAAGCCGTCAACCGCGGGCAGCGCGAAGATGAGGCCAAGGCGGCGCTGGCTTCGGCCCTGCCCGGCTGGCCAAAAGCCGATCTGCAGGCCGAAACTGCCCGGCACTACAGCCCCTATTGGCAAGGGCTGGGCAGCGATACCCAGGCGGTCTTTGCCAGGCTGCTGCGCGGCTTGCCCGACACCGAGATCCGCATCGACCTGAAGCCCGATCCCGACCGCGATGCGACACGCGCCTGCTTTGCCCTTGCCGACCATCCCGGCATCTTTTCCCGCCTTGCCGGGGCTTTGGCACTTGTGGGGGCCAATGTGGTCGATGCCCGGACCTATACCTCGAAAGACGGCTATGCCACCGCCGTGTTCTGGATACAGGATGCCGAAGGTGCCCCCTATGAGGCGGCGCGGCTGCCCAAGCTGCGCACCATGATCGAGCGGACCTTCAAGGGCGAAGTGGTGGCGCGCGAGGCGCTGAAAAGCCGTGACAAGATCAAGAAGCGCGACGGCCAGTTCCGCTTTCCGACCTCGATCACCTTCGACAATGACGGATCAGAGATTTACACCATCATCGAGGTCGATACCCGCGACCGCCCCGGGTTGCTGTATGATCTGACGCGGACGCTGGCGGCCAACAACATCTATATCGCCAGCGCCGTGATCGCCACCTATGGCGCGCAGGTGGTTGACAGCTTCTATGTCAAGGACATGTTCGGGCTGAAGCTGCACGCCAAACCCCGGCAGGAAACCCTGGAACGCAAGTTGCGGCAGGCGATTGTCGATGGTGCCGAAAGGGCGTTGACCTGATGTACCCCATGTCCATCTGGGCACTGATCGTCGGCAACATCGCCCTGGCGTTGACAGCCAATGCGGTGGCAACGGTCTGGGCGGGGCAGGGCGGGCGGAATTGGGCATTGCTGGCGGTGCTGCTGGTTATTTCGCCGGTCATCTTCATGACATTCGGCGCGGATCGGGCTGGCGGTGGGGTCGCCGCCGATCGACAGTGCCCTGACGATTTCGTCGATCATTCTCGGGCTGATCCTGTTTGGCGGCTGGCGCGAGGTGTCGCTGATGCAATATGGCGGCATGGGCCTTGCGGTTGCGGGGATCCTGTTGATGCAATCCGGCAAAGCCTGAAATGACCATGACCCGCAGGCACCCCCCGATGCCCGATGCCATCCTGTGGGTGGGCGCGTAATGGCGCAGGTGCGGCTGGTAGCGGGGATCCTGACTGTTGGCGGCTGGACCATGCTCAGCCGGATATTCGGCTTTGCCCGCGATATCGCCTTTGCCGCCACGCTGGGGTCCGGCCCGGTGGCCGAGGCGTTTATGATCGCGCTGTCGCTGCCCAACCTGTTTCGCCGGTTCTTTGCCGAAGGGGCGTTCAACCTCGCCTTTGTGCCGATGTTCGCCCGCAAGCTGGAAGGCGGCGACGATGCCGCCGGATTTGCCGCAGACGCGATGAGCGGGCTGGCGGTTGTGGTCGGCATTGTCATGGCGCTGGCGATGATCTTGATGCCCTGGCTGGTCTGGGCGATGGCCAGCGGGTTTCAGGGCGATGCCCGGTTCGGCATGGCGGTGGAATTTGGCCGCATAACCTTTCCCTATATCCTGCTGATTTCGCTGACCGCGCTGCTGTCGGGCATTCTGAACGCCACCGGGCGGTTTGCGGCTGCGGCGGTGGCGCCGGTGGTGCTGAACCTGTGCCTGCTCGCGGCAACCGGGCTGGCACTGTGGCAGGGCTGGCCGGTTGGTATCGCCCTGTCGTGGTCGGTGCCGGTCGCGGGTGTCGGGCAACTGGCGCTGGTCTGGTGGGCAGCGGCACGGGCGGGCTATCCGCTGATGCCGCGCCGCCCTCGCCTGACGCCGGACCTGAAGCGGCTGGCGCTGGTCGCCGCCCCGGCGATGCTGGCCGGTGGGGTCAGCCAGATCAACCTGCTGGTGGGGCGTCAGGTTGCCAGCTTCTTTGACGGCGCGGTGGCCTGGCTCAGTTATGCCGACCGGCTGTATCAACTGCCGCTGGGGGTGGTGGGGGTGGCGATTGCGGTGGTGCTGCTGCCTGACCTGTCGCGCCGGCTCAGGGCAGGCGACGCTGCGGGCGGGCAGGCCTCGCTGAACCGCGCCGCCGAGTTTGGGCTGGCGCTGACCATCCCCGCTACCGTGGCGCTGATGGTGATTGCGACCCCGCTGGTGCAGGTGCTGTTTCAGCGCGGGGCCTTCAGCGCGGGCGATACGGCGGCAACCGCACTGTCGGTGGTGATCTATGCCGCCGGCTTGCCCGCGCTGGTGCTTCACAAGGTGCTGCAGCCGCTGTTTTATGCCCGCGAAGATACCGTGCGCCCGTTCCGCTATGCGCTGGTGTGCCTGTTTGCCAACGCCGGGCTGGCGGTGGCACTGGTGCCGGTGGCGGGGTTTCTGGCGGCCCCGATCGGGATGACGGTGGCGGCCTGGGTGATGGTGGCGCTGCTCTGGCATGGCTCACGCAGCATGGGGCCGCAAACCGCGCCGGATGCAAGGTTCCGCGCCCGGCTGCCCCGGATGCTGGTGGCGGCGCTGGTGATGGGGGTGGTGCTGGCGGCGCTGGCGGTGCTGCTGGACGGGCCGCTGCACAGCCCGCATCTGCGCTATCTTGCGCTGCTGGGTCTGGTAGCGGCGGGGATCGTGACCTATTTCGGCACCGGCACCCTGATCGGCGCGTTCCGTCTTGCCGAGTTTCGCGCAGCGATGCGGCGCGGCGCAGCCGCTAAGCCTGCCCCCTGATCCGCGCCAAAGCCCGCGCCCAGCCACCGGGGCTGACGATGAAGCTGAGCAGGAAGCCGGTGGCAAAGCCCGTAACATCGGCAACCCACTGGGTATTGCTGCCGAACAGCACCGAAAACAGCAGTTGCGTCGCCAGCAGAAACCCGATCAGCCGGAAGGCCTGCGCCTGGCTGCGCCCGGTGATGCGGGCTGCCACCCATTGTATAAAGGTGAACGCCCCGATCAGCCCGTAAACTGCCGGAAAGCCACCGATCAGCGGCACCGGATCGTTCAGCACCACACCATAGACCAGCGCCCCGGCGATGGCCGATCCGAAAAACACCGCCAGCACTGCCCAAGGCCGGAACGCTTCGCCCACAAACTTGCCCAGCGCCAGAATGAACACAACGACGAACAGGGCATGGGTGAAACTGCCATGGACAAAGGGATAGGTGAGGAACCGCATCAACTGCTCTGCCGGATAGCGGTGGTTTTCCACCATCCAGTCGAACACCGAATTCAGAAAGGCAAACCGCTCGAACGCCGCAACCCGCCAGCCGATGGCATCGGCCCCGCCGATCATCCCGCGTGACCCCAGACCCAGCACGATCTCGATGGCGGCAACCGGCAGCGCCAGCAGCCACACCACCGGCGGCAAGGGGTTCAGTGGCGGCGCATTGGGATCACGTTCCATCTTCTGCCTTTTGTTGACCTGACGCGCCCCCGGCGATATGCGATGCAGGCAGAAACTTCCAGCACTGAGCTAAATTGGAGCGCGCAATGGCCGAGGCCGCAAAACCTGCCGGCAAAAGCTTTCCGCAGCGGATATTCTCGGGCATCCAGCCATCGGGCGGGCTGACACTGGGCAACTATCTGGGGGCGCTCAAGCGGTTTGCGCAAAAGCAGGATGAGGGGATCGAGACGATCTATTGCATGGTCGATCTGCATGCCATCACCGTCTGGCAAGACCCCGCCAAACTGCGCCAGCAGACCCGCGAACTGGCGGCGGGATTCATTGCCTCGGGCATCGACCCGGAACGCTCGATCCTGTTCAACCAGTCACAGGTTTCCGCCCATGCCGAACTGGGCTGGGTGTTCAACTGCGTCGCCCGCATGGGGTGGCTGCAGCGGATGACCCAATTCAAGGACAAGGCGGGGAAAGATGCCGAAAAGGCCTCGGTCGGCCTGTTCTGCTACCCCGATCTGATGGCGGCAGACATCATGGCCTATCACGCCACCCATGTGCCGGTGGGTGAAGACCAGAAACAGCATCTGGAACTGACCCGCGACATCGCGTTGAAATTCAACCATGATTTCGGCGTCGATTTCTTTCCCATCGTCGAGCCGGTGATCGAGGGGGCGGCGACCCGGGTGATGAGCCTGCGCGACGGCACCGCCAAGATGTCGAAATCCGACCCGTCGGACCTCTCGCGCATCAACCTGACCGACGATGCCGACACCATCGCCAAAAAGTTCAGGAAGGCGAAAACCGATCCCGAACCGCTGCCCGATGGTGTCGAGGGGCTGAAAGACCGGCCAGAGGCGCGCAATCTGGTGAACATCTACGCTGCACTGGCCGATATGAGTGTGGCGCAGGTGATGGCCGAGCATGGCGGCAAACCGTTCGGCAGCTTCAAGCCGGCGCTGGCCGATCTGGCAGTGGCCAAGCTGACACCGATTTCGGCAGAGATGACCCGGCTGATGCAGGACCCCGGCGAGATCGACCGGATACTGGGCCGCGGTGCCGAACGGGCCGAGGCGATTGCCCGGCCCATCCTGGAACAGACCTATGATATTATTGGCATGATCCGGTCAAAACGGCGGTAGGGTGATGCTGCGACAGGCCGCCAGAACCGCCCTGTCGTTGCTGCTGATGGCGTCGCTGGCGCTGTCGGGCTGGTCGCTGTGGTCGATCCGGCAAACGCCCGGGCTGACGCCGCTGGTTGATCGCGGGGCCGCCCAGATCGTGGCGGCAACCGACCGCTGGCTGGCGGCCAACGCCACTTCCCCCGAAATCGAGGCGCGGCTGGTGGCCCTTCTGGCGGCTGACAAGCGCAACTGGCTGGCGATCGAGGCGGTGGAAGGGGTGGCAGCGGATCAGGGTCTGACCCTGTCGCCCGCCTATCATCGGCAGCGCGATGCCGCATGGGCCGAGGACAGCGGCTGGCTGGCGAAAAGCGGCGATTGTCTGGCCTGTGCGGTCAACGCTGCCAACTGCGATCTGAGCGGGATCCTGATCTGCCAAGCCCCGATGGTGCTGACGCCCTTGGGCGATATCGCCGGAATCGGGGTGGAAAGCTTTCACTGGGCGGTTGGCAAAGATGTCGATCAGCTGAACCTGACCTTTTCCGCTGTTGGGTTGGGGGCAGAGGCGGCGCTGGTGGTGACCGGCGGGTCGTCGGCTCTGGTAAAGGGGGGTGCCAGTATCGGCAAGCTGGCGCTGAAGATGGGTCTGTTGTCGCCGCGTCTGACTGCGCTGCTGATGGATGCGGCACGGCGCGGCATCGACTGGCAGCGCATCCCGTGGTGGCCCGGGGCTGCTGACCTGCGCGCGGCCCTGCGACCGGAGGTGATCCGCCCTGTGGTCGATGTGGCAAACCAGATCGGGCGGATCGGCGGCAAGCTGTCGGTGCCGCAAACCCTGCACCTGCTGCGCTATGTCGATGATGCGACCGAGGCGAGGGCGCTGGCCAATGCCGCCCAAGCTCTGGGGCCAAAGACCGTCGGCCGGTTGGAACTGATGGGCAAAAGCCGGTTTCTGCGCGCGACCCTGCGCGCCTCTGATACGCTGGTGGCGCTGGGCTGGGGGTTTCTCGGGCTGATCTGGAGCCTGCCGGCGCTTTTGGCCGGTGCCATGCAGTCTGCCGCGACGCGCGGGGTGAGGCGGGGGCTGAAACAGGCGAAAAAGCGGGGATAGCTATGGGATCTTCCCGCGTTGCCGCTTGAGACAAAGCAATACCGCATTGTTCGGGGAGCCTGCCATGCCTGCCCGCGAAACCCGCATTTCCGCCCCCGCCGATGCGATGGCGCTGGCGGAGCAGGTCAGCCAGTTGTCGGATTGCGAGTTCTGAACGTTGCCGCCGGTGGCGCGGCTGTGGATCGGGCGGCTTCGGGTCAGCGATGGGTCAAACAGCACCCGGGGTGGCAGGTCGCTGGCGGGAACCCTTCGCTTCCCGCTGAAACCGGCGTGGCGCTGGCCGACGAGGTGACATCCAGAGACACGTGGTGCCGGCGCCCACGGTCAACATCAACCGCTCGGACAGAAGGCGGGCAATGCCGTGGCTGATGCAGCGCCGGGCCATTCCGAACCCGGCGGCCCCTTGCCCCGGATCTTTCCGTTGTACCGGGCCGATTCCGCCGCCCGCTGGCAAGACCGGGAAATCCGTCCCGGCCTTATGACAAGATCCGCAGTGCCGAGAGGTGTCTGCCGTTTATCGCCGCAACTGCACCCCGGTCAATGTGCCGCCTCCGCCAGTTCCACAATCATCCGACAGGCGATGTCTGCATCTGCTTTGGTCATTGCAAAAGCCCCTGCCACAAACCGGATTGCCAGCTGCCCCGCCACCCGCGTTTGCGTCAGATAAATCCGGCCATCGTCATTGATTGCCTGCACCAGCGCCAATATCGCGGCATCGTCGCCGCCTTTGAGGCAAAAGCTGAACAGGGACGGGATCGGCGGGGTTGCTACCTCAAAGCCCCGATGGGCAACCCTTTCTGCCAGTTGCCGTGCCCAGACGACATGAATGCGGATCATGGCCCTCAGCGCCACCAGCCCATGGAACCGCAACAGGAACCACAGTTTCAGCGCGCGAAACCAGCGACCCAGCGGAACAGACCATTCGGAAGTGTTGACGATGCCGCTCTGTCCATGGGTTTTCAGATACTTCGGCTGGATCGTCAGTGTCTTGACCAGTTCCGCCGGTTTGCGGACGAACTGCCCCGAACAATCGAACGGCGCCCCCAGCCATTCATGCGGGTTGACCATGATGCTGTCAGCAGCATCCACCCCCTGCCACAACGCCCGGAATTCCGGGCAGATCATCGCAGAACCGGCCGAGGCGGCATCGACATGCAGGTACAGCCCTTCGGCTTTTGCCACCGCTGCCACGGCGGCTATCGGGTTCACCGGCCCCGATTGAGGTGCCGACGGTACAGGCAACCATGCCGGCAGGCAGCATCCCTGCAGCGCGGTCGGCGGCGATGGCAGTGGCAAGGGCGGCACGATCCATGCCACAAAGCGGGCCTTTGGTGGGAATACGCACCAGATTGTCGGCACCGATCCCGGCAATCCACAAGGCGCGGTCCACCGACGAATGCACCTGCTCTGACGCCTGGACCCGCAGGCGCGGCTGGCCACTGAGCGGCTGGCCACTGAGCCCCGCGCGGTTCCCGGCCCATTGCAAGGCACGTTCGCGCATCACCGGCACAGCCGCCAAAGTTGCCGACGACACGCTGTCCTGCATCACGCCGGAAAAACCATCTGCCAGACCCAGTGCCTGCCGCGGCCAAACCATCACACAGGTTTCAAGCTCGGTTGCCGCAGGCGAGGTTTGCCTCAGCATGCATTGCGCGGCCACCGCGCTGACCAGATATTCCGCCACCACCGAAACCGGCGCGGCATTGGCCGGGAAACAGGCGAAAAAGCGTGGGTTCTGCCAAGGTGACATGCCGGAGGGAATGATCGCGGTGAAATCCTCCCGGATCGCCTCCATGCCGTGGCCCTGTTCCGGGGCAATCTGTGCAGCAATCGCACCGGGCAGGGTTTGAGCCCGCACCGTGTGGTCACTCAGCCCCTCGCGGCAAGCCAGACCCCATGCTGCCGCCCTGGCGGACCAGTGCCGCAATTCGGTGCTGTCCATCTGGCCCCCCATGGTGCCATGATCGGCCGTGCTGAGGGGACAGCAGTAATTGTCGGCACCGGCATGTCAACGCCGAGCGTTGCAGGGATCAAGTCTGCAGGGATCAAGTCTGTGGTGCCAAAGATTGCGGTGACAAAGTCTGTGGTGCCGAAGACTGCCGTGCCGAAGACTGCGGGGCTTGCGCCGCGCCACCGGTTTCGGCCATGATCCCTGTTCGGGGCCATAGCCTCGCGGAGAAGATGATGCGCAAGTTCCTGGTGGTGCTGGATGACAGCCGCGAATGCCTTAACGCGATCCGCTACGCCGCGCTGCGCGCTTCGCATACCGGAGGCGGGGTGCAGATCCTTTCCATCGTGCCGCCGGAGGAGTATCAGCACTGGATCGGTGTCGCCGATGTGATGCGGGCCGAGGCGCGCGAACGGATCGTGGCTCATTTCGAGGTATTCGCCAAATGGATGCGCGACCGTCAGGGCGTCGACCCGGAACTGGTGATCCGCGAAGGCGAACCGGTGGCGGAAATTCTGGCGCAGGTCCGCGAAGACCCCAGCATCGGCGTGCTGGTTCTGGGGGCGGGCAGCGACAAGGCCGGGCCGGGGCCGCTGGTCACCCAGCTTTCAAAATCCTCGGGCAACCTGCCCATTCCGATCACCATCGTTCCGGGTGAAATCACCAAGGAACGCCTGGACGCCATCACCTGACGCAGTGTCTGGCAGAACAATCAGACCTTTGAGCGAACTTGTTTTGCATTGCGGTGCACCTCGGTTAGGCTGTGGCAAAATTCTGGCCGGGTGATGCCATGCGCAAAATTCTGATGTGCCTTGTCCTACTGGCATTTGCCGCCCCGGCACAGGCGCGCGACTGGTCAAAGCAGGCGTTTGATCCAGCGCAACTGAAGGCAGAGGAACTGCGGGTGCTGCAATCGTCACTGGTGCTGGTGGGGCTTTATTCCGGGCCGGTAGACGGGCTGTGGGGTAATGCCAGCCAGCAGGCACTGGTGGCCTACACTACCAAAGCCAATGGCACCGCGAAACCGCGGTTTGGCCAGATCGCCCCGCTGGTGGCAGCATTCGAGGCTGAACGGCGACACAGCGGCTGGCGCGCTGTGTATTACGACTCGCCCGACCGGTCTTTTGCGTTGCCCTCCAGCCTGTTGCGCGACATGTCCAACCCCTCGGCCTTGGCATGGGACGCCGAAGATGGCAGCCTGTCGATCAATTTCGATTATGCCGCCGCTGCCGAAACCAGAACGGCGCATCGTGTCCTGAAGGCGCGCCGCCAAAAGGGAACTGAACCTTTCCAGACCGAAACTGCCGACCAGATCGTGACGACAGTGCTGCTGAATGATGGTGCCAGCGCCTATCTGCGGTCAGACCGGGCTGGCGACGGGTTCATCACGCTGATGCTGACAGCGCAGCCTGACCAGCTTGGCCGGATGGCGCTGATTGCCCTGTCATTCGCGCCGGGAAAAGCGCCCGATCTTGCTTTGCCGCCGACCGGGGTTCTGGCATCGCTGGCAGGGGCGGTTCCAGTGGCCGAGGCGGATCCGCGCCAAAAGCCGGTTGACCTGAACCCGAAAGATGCCTCCAGCACCGGTACCGGCTTTTACATCAGCGCCGGTTTCATGGTGACAGCCGCACATGTTGCCAATGACTGCAAGGCGATGAGCCTGGAAAACGGCAGCCCGGTGGCGACCCGCAAGATGGACAATGACCTTGATCTGGCCGTGCTGGAACCGGCGCAACACTCCGCCACCTGGCTCAACCTCAGCCCCGATGCGGTGCCGCACCTGGGTGAAACCGTTTATGCGCTGGGATATCCGTATCTTGGCTTGCTCAACCAGGGCCTGTCGGTCACCGGGGGCAATGTCAGCGCGCTGGGCGGGATCGACCCGTCACAGGTGCGGATCATGGTTTCAGCCCCGGTGCAGCCCGGCAATTCAGGCGGGCCGCTGATCACCTCATCGGGGGATGTGGTCGGCGTCGTGGTCAGCCGGATCGACGACATGAACATATTCGACCAGACCGGCACCCTGCCGCAAAACATGAACTTCGCGGTGCCGCCAAAGGCGCTGGTGGATTTTCTTGACACTGCCGGGGTCGCCCCGGTGCCTTCGCCGCATCAGGATATCGACATCGACATCGGCCGCGGCCTGCCCGACACGATGCGCGACGCGGTAGTGCCGCTGTTTTGTTACTGAAGACGCAGGTTTCCTTCAGGTCTGGATATCTGCTTTCCCGCCACCCGTGATCCCACAGGCTTTCCGCCGCCATGACCCCGCTTCGCATCGCCACATGGAACTGTGCCGACGGGCTGGAACGCAAGGCGGCGCTGTTTCACCGTATCGCCGCCGATCTGATCGTGGTCAGCGAAGTACGCCGGGCGGCTTTTGCCGCGCTGGCCCCCGGATTTGCTGCCGCCCACTATACGCCGTCATCCTCGGCGCGCGGCATCGCCACCTTTTGCCGCCACCCCGGCTTGATGCAGCATCCGTTTGCCGCGCCCGATGGGGCCGAATGTTTTCAGCGCCTGACGCTGGGTACTGTCGACATCCTTGCCGCATGGGTCAAGCCACAGGGCAGCTACACCGCCCCTGCAGCCAAGGCGATTGCCCGGTTTCTGCGCCGCCCAAGGGCTGCGCACCGGATTGTGCTGGGCGATCTGAACCTCAATCCCGGGTTTGACCGGGTCAAGGCAACCGGTCGCGCCACCGCATTGGTGGCAAAACTGGGCAGGGCTGGGATCCGCAGTCTGTATCACCAGCATATGGCCGAGGATTTCGGTGCGGAAACCCGGGCAACCCACTTTTTCCTGCGCAACGCGGCGCGGCCCTTCCATATCGATTTCATCTTTGCGTCAGGCGGCTTGCGCCTGAACCACTTTGAACTCGGTGACCCGCTGCACTGGATCGGCACAGGTCTGGGCGATCATGTGCCGCTAACGGCCGAATTGGCGCTACCCGGCTAAAGTCGGCCCTTGTCGGACGCGAGGGCAGATACTAGCCTTTGCCGATGACCACAGCCCTGTTGACCCACGCCGATTGCCTTGGCCATCACACCCCCGCTGGCCATCCCGAACGGGTGGAGCGGCTGCAGGCGATCCTGGAGGCGCTGTCCGATCCCGAATTCGACCGGCTGCTCCGACTGGAGGCACCGCTGGCCGACGATGCCGAACTGGCGCGGGTGCATGACCCGGCCTATATCGCCGGGATCAGGGCGAAGGCCCCCGCCCATGGCCATATCGCGCTGGATGCCGATACCCACATGTCGCCGGGCAGCCTGCAAGCCGCTTTGCGCGCCGCAGGGGCCTGCATCGCGGCGGTTGATCTGGTGCTGGCGGGCCGGGTGCGCAATGCCTTTTGCGCGGTGCGGCCACCCGGCCACCATGCCGAAATGGCGCTGCCGATGGGGTTTTGCCTGTTCGGAACTGTAGCCGTGGCGGCGAAACGCGCGCTCGACCACCACGGGTTGCAACGCGTGGCGATCATGGATTTCGATGTCCATCACGGCAATGGCACTCAGGCGCTGCTGTGGGATGAGCCCCGGGTCAAATTCATCTCAACCCATCAGTCGCCGCTGTGGCCGGGCACCGGGGCCGCCACTGAGCGCGGCGGGGCTGCTCCCGAAACCGGCGGCAATGTGCTGAACGTGCCCTTGCCCCCCGGCACCGATGGCCCGGCATTCCGCGCCGCGATGGAGCGGCTGGTGCTGCCCGCGCTGGATGACTTTGCGCCGGAATTGCTGCTGATCTCGGCGGGGTTCGATGCCCACCATGCTGATCCGCTGGCAAACCTGTCGCTGACCGAGGCGGATTTCGCCTGGGCCACCGAGCGGCTGTGCGATGTTGCCGATGACCATGCGCAGGGCGGCGTTGTCTCGACACTCGAAGGCGGATATGATCTTGACGCCCTCGCCGCTTGTGTCGCGGCACATGTGGCTGTGTTGATGGAGCGGGGCGAATGAGTGACAAGGCCGTGGAAGACATGAGCTTTGAAGAGGCGATGGCAGCGCTGGAGGCGGTGGTCAGCAAGCTGGAACGCGGCGACGTGCCGCTGGATCAGTCGATCACGCTTTACGAACGCGGCGCGGCGTTGAAGAACCATTGCGAAAAGCGGCTGAACGAGGCTGAGGAAAAGGTGTCGCAGATCACCCTTGGCGAAGGCGGGGTGCCAAAGGGCATGGTGCCGGTTACCGGGCTTTAGGCTTTGGCCGCGATGGATTTCCCCCAAGCATTGGCAGCGACGGCAGCGGCGACCGAGGCGCGCCTTGTGCTGGCGCTTGCCCCGCTGCCCGACCTGCCGCTGGTCCATGCGATGCGATTTGCGGTCGCGGGTGGCAAGTGCCTGCGCGGCTTTCTGGTGCTGGAATCGGCCCGGCTTCACGGCATTCAGCCGGGTGCCGCCGTTGCCGCTGCCGCAGCGGTCGAGGCGCTGCATGCCTATAGTCTGGTCCATGATGACCTGCCCGCGATGGATGATGACGCGCTGCGGCGCGGCCAGCCCACGGTCCATGTGAAATGGGATGAGGCGACGGCGATCCTGGTGGGCGATGCGTTGCAATCGCTGGCGTTTGAACTGCTGACCGACCCGGCGCTTGGCCCGCCTGACCGCAGGCTGGCGCTGATAGCCGCTTTTGCCCGCGCGGCGGGGGGGCAGGGGATGGTATTGGGGCAGGCGCAGGATATCGCGGCCGAAAGTGCCGTTGCGCCGCTGACCCTTGCCGCCATCACCGACCTGCAGGCCAACAAGACCGGCGCCCTGATCTGCTGGGCGGCAGAGGCCGGGGCGGTGCTGGCCGGGGCTGACCCTGCCCCGTTGCGCCGCTATGCCACGGCGCTGGGCCTTGCGTTCCAGATCGCCGATGACATTCTGGATGTGACCGGCGATGCGGTCGCACTGGGCAAGGCGGTGGGCAAGGATGCGGCGGCGGGCAAGGCCACCTTTGTCTCGCTGCTGGGGCTGGCGGGGGCACAGGCGCGGGCTGCGGCGCTGGTGGCTGCGGCCTGCGATGCCCTGTCACCCTATGGTGAGGACGCAGAAACCCTGAAACAGGCGGCGCGTTTCGTGATATCGCGGGAAAACTGACCCAAATGGCCAAGGCATGACCGACAACCGCCCCCTGACCCCGATGCTTGACCGCGTGACAATTCCCGCCGACATGAAGCGGCTGAGCGACTGCGATCTGCGGCAACTCGCCGATGAGGTGCGCGCGGAAACCATCTCGGCGGTGTCGGTCACCGGCGGGCACCTGGGATCGGGTCTTGGTGTGGTGGAACTGACGGTGGCGCTGCACGCGGTGTTCGATACGCCGCATGACCGGCTGATCTGGGATGTCGGGCACCAATGCTACCCGCACAAGATCCTGACCGGGCGGCGCGACCGCATCCGGACGCTGCGGATGAAGGGTGGGCTGTCGGGCTTCACCAAACGCTCTGAAAGCCCCTATGATCCGTTTGGCGCGGCGCATTCCTCTACCTCGATCTCTGCTGCATTGGGCTTTGCCGTGGCCCGCGATCTGGGTGGCGCGCCGCAACATGGCATCGGCGACTGCATCGCGGTGATCGGCGATGGCGCCATGTCGGCGGGCATGGCCTATGAGGCGATGAACAATGCGGGCGATCTGGGCAAGCGGCTGTTCGTGGTGCTCAACGACAATGAAATGTCGATCGCCCCGCCGGTTGGCGCGATGAGCACCTATCTGTCGCGGCTCTATGCCGGCGACCCGTTTCAGGAGTTGAAGGCGGCGGCCAAAGGCGCGGTGTCGCTGCTGCCCGAACCCTTCCGCGAAGGGGCGCGCCGGGCGAAAGACATGCTCAAGCACATGACCGTCGGCGGCACGTTGTTCGAGGAGCTGGGGTTTTCCTACCTTGGCCCGATCGACGGCCACGATATGGATCAGCTGCTGTCGGTTCTGCGCACCGTTCGGGCGCGGGCCACCGGGCCGATGCTGATCCATGTGCTGACCAAAAAAGGCAAAGGCTATGCCCCGGCCGAACTGGGCCGCGACCGGGGCCACGGCGTCGCCAGTTTCAACATGGTGACCGGCGAGCAGAAGAAAGCCCCGTCGAACGCGCCAAGCTATACCAAGGTGTTCGCGCAATCGCTGATTGCCGAGGCCGAGCGCGATGACAAGATCGTGGCGATTACAGCGGCGATGCCCGATGGCACCGGGCTGAACCTGTTTGCCGAGCGCTTCCCCAGGCGGTGCTTTGATGTCGGCATTGCCGAGCAGCATGGCGTGACCTTTGCCGCTGGTCTGGCGGCGGGCGGCATGAAGCCGTTTTGCGCGATCTATTCCACCTTTCTGCAGCGCGGCTACGATCAGGTGGTGCATGACGTGGCGATTCAGCGGTTGCCGGTGCGCTTTGCCATCGACCGCGCCGGGCTGGTCGGGGCCGATGGCGCGACCCATGCCGGGGCCTATGATGTGGCGTTTCTGGCCAACCTGCCCGGTTTCGTGGTGATGGCAGCGGCGGATGAGGCGGAACTGGTGCATATGGTCGCCACCGCAGCGGCGCATGATACCGGCCCCATCGCCTTTCGCTTTCCGCGTGGCGATGGCGTCGGGGTGGAAATGCCCGCGCGGGGGGTGCCGCTGGCGATTGGCAAGGGCCGGATGATCCGGTCGGGCAACCGCGTGGCGCTGCTGTCGTTCGGCACCCGCCTGTCCGAAGTGCTGATCGCCGCCGAGGCGCTGGCGGCACGGGGGATCGCGCCAACGGTCGCTGATGCCCGCTTTGCCAAACCGCTGGACCGGGACTTGATCCTGCAACTGGCGCGTGGGCATGAATGCCTGATCACCATCGAGGAGGGAGCTATCGGCGGCTTCGGCTCCCACGTCGCGCATTTGCTGGCCGAGGAGGGGCTGTTCGACCGGGGCCTGAAATACCGCTCGATGGTGCTGCCTGACATCTTCATCGACCAGTCCAGTCCGGCGGACATGTACGCCGTGGCCGGGATGAACGCGCCCCAGATCGAGGCGAAGGTGCTGCAGGCGCTGGGGGTGGCGGTGGTGGGGGTGCGAGCATAGATGGGTATTCCGACATATCAGGAATTGATGCTTCCGGTGTTGAGGTTGATTGCAGCGGGCCACGCGACCATTCCGGAAAGTGTGCCAAGTCTGGTGACAAACTTTGGGCTTTCGCAGGAAGAGGCGGAAATCCTTCTTCCAAGTGGAAAGCAATCCTTGATCGCCAATCGTGCACATTGGGCGCGGCATTATATGTCTCAGGCAGGACTTGTCGTCGCTCAGAAACGCGGCAGTTACGTCCTGACGGAGGAAGGCCGGAAACTTCTGGATACCGATCCATCCACGATCAACAATTCTACGCTGAACCAATTCAGCGCCTTCCGTGATTGGCGCGACCGTTCGGCCTCCTAGCGCGGAACAACCGACGAGGCTTCCGAAAACACCGAAGAATTCCCGACCATCCCTGCCTCGCCATCGTCGACTCCGGAAGAAACGATTGGGACAGCAGCTTCCCTTCTCGATGCCGCTTTGGGCGACGACCTTCTGAGGACCCTGCGCGACATATCGCCGGTTCACTTTGAACGTCTGATTCTCGATCTCCTCTCTGCAATGGGCTACGGCGGGGGGGATCTTTCGAACACCAAGATGACCAAATCCACTGGCGACGGCGGCATAGATGGCTTCATCCACGAAGATGCGCTCGGGCTGGATGCCGTCTATATTCAGGCCAAACGCAACGCCCCGGACAACAAGATCAGCCGCCCGGCGATCCAGCAATTCGTGGGCAGCCTGACCGGCGAAGGGGCGACCAAGGGCGTGTTCGTCACCACATCGGACTTTTCCACCGACGCACGCGGGTATCTTTCCCGTGTGCAGCACCGCATCGTCCTCATCAACGGGCAGGAACTGGCGCGGCTGATGATCCGGCATGGGGTCGGGGTTCGCACGCGCACCACCTATCTGGTGCGCGGGGTGGATGAGGATTATTTTGCCGATCTGAACGGCGGTTAGCCCCGCCCGAACGGAAGGCCAGGCTATTGCCGGGGGGGATTGCGGCTGTGTGAGCAGGCGGCGGTCCCGCGCCGGGCTGGCGCGGGCCTTTGGCGGTCAGGGGTTGGCCATGGCGGCGGGCTTGTGCCTCCGGGTTTTCCACAGCGAGTAGCCCACCCCCGCCGCGAGAATGGCAAAGGTGATGCCCAGCGACCAACTGGCGGGAAACTTTTCCCATCCCAGGGCTTCGGCCACAAAAACCTTTGACCCGATGAACACCAGCAGCACCGCCAGCGCCTGTTTCAGATATTCGAACCGGTGCAACACCGCCGCCAGCGCGAAGTAGAGCGCGCGCAGGCCCAGAATGGCAAAAATGTTCGAGGTGTAGACGATGAAGGGATCGCTTGTTATCGCGAACACGGCAGGAACGGAGTCTACTGCAAACACCAGATCGACGATATTGATAATGATCAGCGCCAGAAGCAGCGGGGTGATGTAAAGGACCGGCTTGCCGCTGACGGGGTCTGGCCGCCGCACGGTAAAGGCACCGCCCTCCAGCCCCTCCGTCACCCGGAACCGGCGGCGGATGAAAGCCAGCACGCGGCTGTTGGAAAGATCGGTCTCTTTCTCCTTGGTCACCAGCATCTTGATGCCGGTCAGGATCAGAAAGGCGGCAAAGATGTACAGCACCCAGGCATATTGCGCCACCAGCGTGGCCCCGACACCGATCATGATCGCGCGCAGGACGATCACCCCCAGAATGCCCCAGAACAGCACCCTGTGCTGATAAAGCCGGGGGATCGCAAAGAAGGAAAGGGTCAGGGCGATGACAAAGACGTTGTCGAGCGACAGCGTTTTCTCGACCACATAGGCAGTCAGGTATTCGGCGGCCGAAGCGGACCCCAGCAGGTACCATACAAACCCGCCGAAACCGACACCCAGCGAGATGTAGAAAGCCGACAGTTTCAGACTTTCGGCAACGCCGATTTCGTGGCTTTCCCGGTTCAGGATACCCAGATCAAACGCCAAGAGCGCAACGACCACACCGATGAATGTGAACCAGAGCCAAAGCGGCGTGCCGAGAAACAGAGTGAAGAGCAGGGTATCCATGACAATCCTCTTGTTACGAGAAGCGTGCCGGAAATGCAAAGACCCCCGGATCAAGGATACGGCAGGTCCCTGCATCGGGCACACTCGATGCGATCCGACATCACGATCGCCTGATCGTCAGAGGGGCCCGGTCCGCCCGGTGGAGATGGGTACAGACCGGGCGACCGTCAAGGAGAGGGATCAAACTTCGTCAGACAACGCCAGAAAGTCGCGATAGTCGTCCGCCGCCATCTGGTCCAGCACAAACGGCAGCGAAGCGGGATCAATGGCATCATCCACGAGGATGCGCCTGGGCTGGATGCGGTCTGCATTCAAGCCAAGCGCCATGGGGCCGATAGCAGGGTCGGTCGCCCGGCGATCCAGCAATTCGCAAGCGGCCTGACCGGCGAAGGTGCGATCAAAGGTGTGTTCGTCGCCGCATCGCATTTCACCGCCCAATTACGCAACCATCTGAGCCGGGTCGAGCACCGCTTTGTCCTCATCAACAGGAAACTGGCGCGGTTTACGCTCCGGCATGGCGATGCGGCGCGGACCCGGACCACCTGCCTCGTGCATGGCGTGGATCAGGATTTTTTCGACGATCTGAACCTCGGACAGACCGTCAGGGCCTGAGCCCTGACCGGCCTCTACCTCAATTCAGCAAAGATCCGAGCACCTGCACCAGCGCGATAACCTGCCGGGTATCGGTGCCGACCCGGTAGAACTGATCGCCGATGCGCAGATACTCGCTGCCATAGAGCGGCGGCGGCAAGCCGTATTGGCCATAATCCTTCACGATGATGTATGTCACGTCGCCGGGCACCCAGTCGCCAACATGGTACTCATGATGATGCGTCCCGTCCTGATCGGGCTCGTCGCCATGCCATGTGCCATCGCCGGGCAGCACGAGCTTTTTCGCGAGCCCGGGCGGAACGCAGGGAATGGCCTTTTTGGCAAGGCCCGGAGGGCAGTTGCCGGATTTGGCGGCAGCCGATCCTGCGCCGAGCCCGGCACAGCACAGCGCTACGATGACAATGGTCCTGATACTCATGACATAACCCGTCTGTTGGTTGCGGCGAAACGCGACCGCAGCAACTACATAGGGACAGGTTGCGCGAAAGGCGTCATCACGTGGCAATTTTGCAGCCCCGGCCAGCCCTGATCGGCCTGTTCCCGCCGATTCAGGGTAAGGGAGCGACGAAACGGCGAGGCACCGGTCATCGGAAAGGCCTGAGGTGCCGGACAGTCAGTTGGTGTCAAACAGCCCCAGAAAATCGCCATAGCCCGCAGCTTTCATCTCATCACGTGGCACAAACCGCAGAGAGGCCGAATTGATGCAATAGCGCAGACCCCCCATTTCGCGCGGGCCGTCGTTGAACACATGGCCAAGGTGGCTGTCGGCGTTGACGGAGCGGACTTCGGTACGCACCATCCCGTGGGTCTGGTCGGTCAGTTCGTTGACGTGATCGGGCACCAGCGGCTTGGTGAAACTGGGCCAGCCGCAGCCGGAATGGAACTTTTCGATGCTGGAAAACAACGGCTCACCCGACACGATGTCAACGTAAATCCCCTCTTCCTCCAGATCGGTATACGCGCCGGTAAAGGCCCGTTCCGTGCCGCTGTTCTGGGTTACGCGGAACTGCTCAGGCGAAAGGCGGGCCAACGCTTCAGGGGTTTTGTCATAGGACTTCATCGGATTTCTCCCGGGTTTCTGCGAAAAGCAATGCGGCAAGACCGCTACGATAGTCGGGGTATTTGAGCACGACACCCAACTCGTTCAAGATCCGATGGTTCCTGACCCGCTTGGATTCGGCATAGAAACTGCGTGCCATCGGCGTCATTTCGGCATCATCGAACGAATGTTCCGGCGGCAATGGCAGGCCAAGCAGTTCGGCGGCATGGGCAATCACATCTTCGGGCGGGGCCGGATCATTGTCGCAGACATTGTAGATCGCTCCCGGATTGGGACGCGCGATCGAGGCGGCCAGCACCTGTGCGATGTCATCGACATGGATGCGGCTGAACACCTGCCCTGGTTTGATGATCCGCCGCGCCGTGCCGTTGCGCAGCTTTTCAAACGGGCCACGTCCGGGGCCATAAATGCCCGCCAGCCGGAAGATATGCAGCGGCAGACCGGCTGCCCGAAGCAGATCGGCCCATGCCGCCTCTGCAAGCACCCGCGCCGCACCCCGCTCGGTCGCCGGGTTCAGCGCTGCGGTCTCATCGACCCAATCGCCGCCATGATGGCCATAAACCCCGGTGGTCGACAGATAGCCGACCCAGTCCAGATGGCTGGCAGCGGCAATCTCGGGCCCATGCGCAGCCAATACCGGGTCGCCGTCCGCGCCCGGGGCCACCGAGGTCAAAAGATGCGAGGCCTGCGTCAGAGCGGGGGCCAGTTCGGCACCCGGCCAGATCAAGGGCTCGATCCCCTGCGCCGCCATGGTACGGGCCTTGTCGGCCTTGCGGGTGGTGCCGATGATCCGCCAGCCCTGCGGCAGCAGCAGCCGTGCCAGCGCGTCAGAGGAAAAACCATGACCAAGGGACAGAAGCGTAGGCATGCCCGACAATGTCGGAGAGGCGGGCACGATTGACAAGGGCCAAGGGTTGATTTCTGCCTGAGGTCACAGCAGGTTGAGCCATGACAGATCGCAAGCCCGATCTTGACGCTGCCCTGACGCTGACATCCCCCGGGGATTCTCTGCGGCTCTACCGCGATTGGGCGGCCACTTATGACACCTCGTTTGCCGAACCGATGGGATACCGCCTGCCTGCACTGGTGGCAGCAGCCTTTGCCGCGGCAGGCGGAACCGGGCCAGTAGTGGATGTCGGGGCGGGTACCGGGCTGGTGGCGGAGTGTCTGGCAAGAACAGGGATCAGCCCGGTCGATGGCGTCGATATCTCGCCCGACATGCTGGCGGTGGCGGCAGCCAAGGGGCTTTATCGCCAGACAATCGTCGCGGATCTGTGTCAGGTCCTGCCGGTTCCGGCGGCCAGCTATTGTGGTATCACCTCATCGGGCACCTTTACCCACGGCCATGTCGGGCCGCAGGTGTTTGACGAGTTGTTGCGGGTCGCGGCCTCCGGGGCGCTGTTTGCGCTCTCGATCAACCACGGGGTCTACCAGAGCCACGGCTTTGCCGCCAAACTCGGCGAGCTTGCACCGGAAATCACCGGGTTGCAGATTGACGAGGTGCCGATCTATGCCACCCCGGATGAAACCCACCAGAACCAGCGGGCGCTGATTGTGATTTTCCGCAAGCGCTGACCCCAGTGCAGTGATCCGGACGGTGCCGCCCAAAATTCCTGCACAGGAATTTGCCAAGGATTTTACTGCAAAATCCTTGTCTCTGCCGCTCGCCGCTACTGTCTGAAATAGCGGAATACCGACGATGCCGCCCAGCCCGCGACAATGGCGATGAACAGCGACAGCAGCCCATAGATCACCGGGTCACGGTGGGCGAGTTGAAACAGCACCCGCTCCAGCCCCTCTTTGCGCACCACGATGCTGGTATCAAGCTGGTCCACCACTTGCCCGCCACGGGTGAGGAAGATGCGGATGGCATATTCCCCTTCGACCAGGTTGGCGGGGAGGGCAACCCGGGTGCGAAACAGCGTCTCCTCGCTCAGATCAACCGAGCCCTCCGCCATCACATACAGCCCCGATGCCTGGCGCAGCCGGATCAGCGCTTCGGTAAAGGTCTGCGAATCCGCAATGCCTGACGGAGCACCCACCGACCGGATCGCGCGGGGAATGGAAATGCGGTTGCGCAGATCTTCGGTGGCACTCACCACCTGATCCAGCGGGGCCGTGGTGGCAACAGCATAAAAGCTGGGGGCAAGGTCAACCGTGACCTGATCCCGGTTCACCCAGATCCCGAACACCCGCGCCTTGCGCTGCACCTTGACCGGTGCCGATGGTCCCTGCACCGTGATGACCACATCAAGCCTGTCTGGCGGGATCGGCGCTTCACGCTTTACCGCACCAAAGATCAGAATTTCCGACCCGACGAAGTTGGCGGTGATGGCAATGCGGTTCTGGCTCAGCCCCGCAACCACCTGCTCACCGCTGCCAGCCGCCCAAACCGCTGCAAGCCCCAGCACGGCGCTGAACGCTGTAACCACTGCCGCGACGCGGATCATGGCCGCACCCCGGCCAGCGAATAGAGATCTGCCGGCTCAATCAGCAAATCCAGCGCGATCTTGCCGCAGACCGCCAGCACCAGAAGCGCCAGCAATATCCGCAACTGCTCTGCCTTCAGCCGCACCCCCAGCCGCGTTCCAAGCTGCGCGCCAACCACGCCGCCCACGATCAGAAGCCCGGCCAGCAGCATGTCGACGGTGTTCGACATCACGGCATGGATCAGCGTGGTATAGGCCGACACAAAGATGATCTGAAACAGCGAGGTTCCGATCACCACCTTGGTCGGCATCCCGAGCAGATAGATCATCGCCGGCACCATGATGAAGCCACCGCCAACCCCCATGATCGCGGCCAGAAACCCCACCAGCACCCCGACCAGGATCGGTGGAATCACCGAGATATAAAGCCCCGACACCCGGAATTTGACCTTGAGCGGCAGCCGGTGCACCAGCAGATGGTTGCGGCGCGGGGCCACGGCCGGTTTGGCACGCAGCAGTGTGCGCAGGCTTTCCAGCAGCATCAGCGCGCCGATCAGCCCCAGAAACAGGACATAGCACAACTGCACGAACAGTTCGATCTGCCCGACCGCCGCCACCTTGTTGAACACCCAGATCCCGGCAGTGGAACCGACGATGCCGCCCGCCAGCAACACCGACCCCATCGTCAGATCAACGGTTTTGCGCCGCAGATGGGTCATCACCCCGGAAACCGATGCCGCCACCACCTGATTGGCCCCGGTTGCAACCGCCACCGGGGCGGGGATGCCGATGAACAGCAGCAAGGGCGTGATCAGAAAGCCGCCGCCGACCCCGAACAGGCCCGACAACAGGCCCACCAGCCCGCCCAGCCCGAACAGCAGCAGGGCATTCACCGACACTTCGGCAATGGGAAGGTAAACCTGCATCGACTGTCCTGTGGAGCTTTGGTCCACAAGACTGCGAACCGGCGGTCAAGTCAAACCAAGTCCCTGAATTCAGACCATCTGGCGCAGATAATGGCGTATTATCCGTTCCAGCTTGGCGGCACCCAGCGGGGCCATCGCCTTGGTATGCTCGTGGCTGATGCTTTCCGTGCCCATCCCCGCCGCCATGTTGGTGATGGTGGAAATGGCGGCAACCCTGAGGCCGAGGAACCGGGCAAGAATGACCTCGGGCACGGTCGACATCCCCACCGCATCGCCGCCAAGGGTGCGGATCGCGCGAATCTCGGCAGGGGTTTCGAACGACGGCCCGGAATACCAGGCATAGACCCCTTCGGCCAGTACCAGCCCCTCGGCAGCCGCCGCCGCTTTCAGCATCAGGCGCAGATCAGGGTCATGCGCGGTGGTCATCGGCACGAATCGCGCGTCGGTTTTCTCACCGATCAAGGGATTGAGCCCCGAAAAGTTGATATGGTCGCTGAGCAGCATAAGATCGCCCGGGGCAATGTCAGGCCGCAGCGACCCGGCGGCGTTGGTGACGATCAGCCGGTCAGCCCCCAACGCCCGCAGCACCTCCAGCGGCAGCCGCATCGCATCGGCGCGACCGCTTTCATAGTAATGCTCACGCCCGCCAAACACCGCGATGCGCTGCCCCTCCAGCATCCCGACCGCCAGTTTCGGATTGTGCCCCGACACGCCAGCATGGGGAAAGCCCGGCAGGTCGGCATAGTCGATGGCGACCCCATCCACCATGTCGGCCAGATGGCCAAGACCTGAGCCTAGGATCAGCCCCAGCCGCACCGGCGCATCCCCGGCACGGTCGCGGATCAGGGCCACCACCGTCTCGGCGCTGACATCACCGCTCCTTGACATAAGCCTCTCCCCCAGCCCGGGGCGGGATCGCCTTCCCGACAAACCCGGCCAGCACGATCACCGTCAGCACATAGGGCAGCGCATCCAGCGCCGGCACCGGTACCTTGACGCCGATCACCCCCTCGACCACATCGGATCGCAGCGCCAGCGCCTGAAAAAAGCCAAAGAGCATCGTCGCCCACAGCGCCGCCCAAGGCCGCCATTTGGCAAAGATCAGCGCCGACAGCGCGATATAGCCGCGACCGGCGGTCATTTCCCGACCAAAGCCCGCCTGCAGCGCCGTGGCCATATAGGCCCCGGCCAGCCCGCACAGAACCCCGGTGATCAGTACCGCCACAAAGCGCAGTCGCACCACCGAAATGCCCGCCGTATCGACCGCCGCCGGGTTTTCGCCCACGGCGCGCAGCCGCAACCCGAACCTTGTGCGAAACAGCACCCAGGCACTGAGCGGCACCAGCGCAAAGGCCATATATACCAGAAAGGTATGGCCCGAAATCAGGTTGGCATAGATCGGCCCCAGCACCGGCACCCCCGACAGCGCCTCGGCAAAGGGCAGGTCAATCGGGTTGAACCGCGCTGCCCCTTCCAGTGGCGGCGTGCGCCCGCCCTGACCAAACAGCCGCTGCGCCACCAGAACGGTGATCCCCGATGCCAGGAAATTCAGTGCGACCCCGCTGATAAGCTGATTGCCGCGAAAGGTGATGGATGCCACGCCATGCAGCAGCGCAAACATCATGCTGGCCCCGATCGCTGCCAGCAGCCCGACCCAGACCGAGCCTGATAGGGCCGCCACCGCCCCCGATGCCATCGCCGCCATCAGCATCTTGCCTTCCAGCCCGATGTCGAA
>Ga0105044_10000981_pt1 | contig 36957 bp, 26 predicted proteins | sample MAT01_FD_78092 | JGI IMG/M metagenome (GOLD analysis project Ga0105044, IMG submission 78092) | Freshwater microbial communities from Lake Fryxell liftoff mats and glacier meltwater in Antarctica - MAT-01 | ecosystem: Environmental > Aquatic > Freshwater > Ice > Liftoff microbial mat | place...
CATGCATAAAAGGTATCAGGGTCTCATGGTTGGCGGTGCTTTTGGCAGAGAGCGATTAGTCATTTAAGTCCTCATTTTTCCAAAGAAACTGGTTGCCAATATCCGCTAAATTCTCCTGAATACCAAGGTCATCTCCAACCATGAAACCCTGCAACCCTGAAACCTTTTAACCCTGAAACCCTGCAACCCTGAAACCATGAAACCATGAAACCATGAAACCTTTTAACCCTGAAACCCTGAAACCAATAACCGATTTTTCACTTTCCAATTTCTATATTAAATGCACCAACGTTTTTTAATCACTTCCCGATCCTTCACATCCCTTTTGCTGGTTTTGAGCTTTTTGCTCCCCGCACCCCTTTTTTCCCAAACACAACACCCGGTAGCGGAATGGCTGAATGCCTATCGAAACGCCTCCGATTTTCGCCCGGTACAAATGCTGACCCTGAATGCCGACCGATCCGACTTGGAAGGGACGGTTGCCAATGCCAGTATTTTGAGCGCTGATGAGGACGCGCTTGATGAATTGTTGCACCAGGCCCCCGCCACTATTACCTTTTCAATTCCGCAACGCGATGGCGCTGTTTTGGAGCTGGAATTGGCAAAGGTCGAAATTCTTGCGCCAGAATTCTCGCTTGGCACAAAAGGCGCATCGGCTCAAGAGAATTTTCCGTACCACAAATCGGTACATTATCGGGGCATCATCCGCGGAAATGAAGCATCCATTGCTGCCCTGAGTTTTACGAGTACCGGCTTGTCGGGCATGGTCGCCGATGCCGAAGGCACCCGGCAGCTTGGGCTGCTGGAAGACGGTTCTGGCCTTTACATTTTTTACAATACCAGAGACTTAAAAGCTTCATCGCCAAACAATTGCCTTTCCGATGAGCAATCGCTGCAGGGTGATTTGGACAATGAAATCGGCGCTGGCGACCGTGGTGTAGGCTGCAAAACCGTTAATATCTACTTCGAATGCGATTATAAGTTGTATGTCGATAAAGGCTACACCGTGGCGGGTGTTACGAACTATGTGACAAGCCTTTTTAACCAAATTGCAACCTTGTATGCCAATGAAAATGTGGGGGTTGCCATTTCACAAATTTATGTCTGGACCTCACCCGACACTTATACCAGTCAATCCGATATCGGAAACCTGCTCAATACCTTTCGCCAAACAGTTGGCACCAACTTCAACGGGCAATTGGCCCATTTCCTGAGCACCAGAAGCCTGGGCGGCGGCATCGCTTACGTAGATGTCATCTGTTTCAAACAATATGCTTTTGGGGTAAGCTGTATTAATGCCAGCTTTCAGAACGTACCAACCTACTCTTGGTCTGTGGAGGTGGTGACGCATGAATTGGGCCATAATTTGGGCTCCTACCATACCCAGTCTTGCAATTGGCCTGGTGGCGCACTCGACAATTGCGTGAGCCCGGAAGGAAGCTGTGCGCCAGGCCCGCCACCCGTGAACGGCGGCACGATCATGAGCTATTGTCACCTGACAAGCACAGGCATCAACTTTAACAAAGGATTTGGTACTGTCCCAGGGGCAAAAATCAGGGATAAAGTGCTGAATGCTACTTGTTTAACGTCTTCCGGTACGGCTCCTTCGGGTTTGACAACAAGTAATATTACGGCAAATGCTGCCACCTTGAATTGGACGCCGGTTGCCGGGGGGACCACGTACACCGTGCAGTATAAAATTACCAGCTCCAGTGCATGGCTTACCGGCGGTACCACGACTGCCACGGTCTACAATCTTGGAAATTTAAGCGCGAGCACGGCTTACAACTGGCAGGTAAAAACTGATTGTTCGGGGTATTCTACGCCAGGCGCTTTTTCGACCACAAGTGGCGGCGGCGGCAGTTCCTGCAATCCACCAGCCAACACGCAAACATCCAATATCGGCACTACGTCAGCCAATCTTTCCTGGGGAATCGTAGCAGGCGCCAGCAGCTATACCGTTCAGTATAAAACCTCGGGTTCCAGTACGTGGCTGACTGCCGGCACCACCAGCAACACGGCGTACAATTTGAGTGGCTTGAGTAGCGGAACTACTTATAACTGGAAAATAAAAGCAAATTGTTCCGTTTACGGGTCAATTATGAGCTTTGTGACGGGCAATACCAGTGGTGGCGCTTGTAACGCTCCCACCACGTTGTACAACAACCAGGTAGGGAGCACCACGGCTGCTATTTCCTGGACGCCAGTATCGGGGGCAAGCAGTTATTCCCTGCAATTGAAGTACGCGAATTCCACCGCCTACAGCAATTTAGGGACGGTACCATCTACATCGGTTACCATTAGCGGACTGCAGCCATCAACGGCTTATAACTGGCGGGTACGGGCAAATTGTTCCTTTTACTCAACGTCAAAATGGCTGATGACCATGTCCAATATACTAGGGGAGGGTGTCGGCCAAGCAGCAATTGGTCAGCCAACGGTATCCTACGAGCAGGAACAAAGCGTTGAAATTTACCCAAATCCAGCCAATGATTTCATTTATTTGAAACATTCTGCGCCTTTATCCGTAGAAACTACCGTGTTGATATCAAACGCATCCGGTAAAGTGGTTGTGGAAGCCGGGGTAGATGCAGCGCTGTTTAGAATGGATATTGCAAGTTTGCCTTCAGGACTATATTTTCTTACGGTACAGCAAAACAAAAAAAGATTGACCACGGAGAAACTGGTCGTTATTCGATAATCTTCCTTCCGTTTAAATAAGAGTGCCGGTCTCGCAAGAGATCGGCACTTCGTTTTTTCTATTTACCGCGGCCTTGAAGCAGCACCAACGCGGTGTAAAACAAGATTTTAAAATCTAGTGCAAGCGACATGTTTTCAATGTACAAAAGATCAAAGCGCAGGCGTTGCAGCATTTCAGAAACATTGGAAGCATAACCATACTTCACTTGTCCCCAGGACGTAATGCCGGGCCGTACTTTCAATAAATGTTTGTAATGTGGGTTTTGCGCCAATATCTGGTCTATAAAGTGCCGCCTTTCAGGCCTTGGCCCTACCAAGGACATATCGCCTCGCAGCACATTCCAAAAATTGGGTATTTCATCCAGCCGCCATTTACGCATCACCGCGCCAAATGGTGTACAGCGCGGGTCACCTTCTTTTGACAGCTGCGGCCCGGCATCTTCGGCGTTGACATACATGGATCGGAACTTGAAAATAGTAAAGGGCTTGCCATTGATGCCCAGTCTGTCTTGCTTGAAAAATATTTCTCCAGGAGAAGAAAGCCGCACCCGAATCGCGATGTAAATAATTAGGGGTAAGAGGATCAGCAATGCCGTAAAGCTGACGCATATATCAAGGCCACGCTTTACCGTGCGTTGCCAGCGCGGCATCAATTCCTGCCGAATTTCAATGAGTACCGCGCCGTAAACGTGGTTCATTTTAACTGATCCGAGCAAAATATCATACATATCCGGGATGATTTTGACCAGCACCTGATCGCCAAAATCAAAGAGTACGTTCAATATGTCGCGCAATTGGTTGTGTTCAGAAGTCTCGATGGCAATAATGACTTCTTCTATATTGTTTTCATGTATTACTGTCGAAATATCAGACAATGCGCCAAGCTTTGGCAAATGACCAGACATTATCTGATCCGTATCGCCATTCGTATCAATAAACCCAATAAAGTTGTTGCCTAAGCCCTTTTCCAAGCCCTTTATGTCGAGGTACAGGTCGAGCGCATTTTGGTTTCCGCCAACCAACAAGGTGTTGAAGGTAACCAAGCCCGCTTTCAGGCGTCGGCTTGCCCGGGTAAGCAAGATCATCCTTGATGTTGACGTAAGCAGGAAATGAAGGGCAAACAGCGTGAAAAAGGATTGATAATAGGTGCGGTAACCATATACTACATCATCCAGGATAAGGGTGAAAAACAGAAATGTCACCCCCAGAAAAGACAGGAAAAAAGTATGGGCAAGTGTATTGAGTCGGGATAGCCTGTAGATATCGACGTAGTGGTCGAAAATACTGTATAGCAATACCCAGCCAATTGGAATGATAAAGATACCAAGACTAAAATTAGTGTCCTGTAGGATATTGAGGTCGATGGGGGCACCTTCCAGGTATTTTCGGTGCAGGAAAAAGAAGGCCCATGCAAGCATTGCCATGACAAAGTCGGCAATTCCATAGTAAAAGGTGTGGCGCTTGCGCTGCAAGTTTAACATGTTGTGCTTCGTTGCATGCCCCAGCATGGGCAAGTTCGTTCAGTTTTGCTCAATTTTTCCTGTGTTGTATCGCAACATTTGCACAGGCTAACTACATTCATTACTATAGGTGCCCAAGTCGGATATTGTCTATCCTGATGGTACCATTCAGTTGGGCATATTTACCGCTATTATCCTTTGGTATTCCTGCCCTAAAAAACAGTTTGTAATTTTTCCCGTTCGTTTTTACCAGTGAATCGGTGAGGTTGATGTAAATTTTATTCATGTCTTCGGCGTTGTTGAATTGGAAAACAGGATAAGAAGCTTCCACACCAAAATCATTGACATACAGCAGGAATAAGAAAAAAGGCAGGTCACATTGGTAGTGCATTTCAAGCCAAACTTCCGGCAAACCCAACACTGGCAACGTTGCAATTGCCTCGGTTGCAATTTCAATGATGGAATGTGCCGTATCCAGTTTCATTTGCAAGCAATTTCCGGCAAAAGCGCCCTCTGTCGTGAATGAATAGGTGGTTGTTTGATCGTTGTCCCTGTTTTCAAAAATAATACTAGAGCCACCATCAAAATCGCCGCGCCCCGCGCCGAAAGGGAATTTTATAGCGGGGTCGTACAGGGTTGTGGGTTGAATCTCAGTTGTTTGGCCCGCAACCAAATTCACCGAACTCGATTCCCAGCTGGTTAATAAAGGATAAATATCCGGGGTTGCCAAAATACCATTTGCCTTCACGCCAGGGTACAGCCATACAGTGCTTGGTCCTTCTGCCAGAATGGGTACTGTTGCGGGCAAGGTGTAGGAGCCCAGGTATTCGCCATTTACATAAAGCCAGCCTTCTGTGATTTTGTGCCAGGAGGCATCGCCTTGTGCACTGACCGTGAATGGCTTTAACTTAATATAAGCTGGAATTTGTTCTGGTTGGTCTTTACAGCCAAATACCGCAATCAGGCAAAGGAATAGTAGTTTATGTTTCATAAAAAGCTCAATCTTTTGATCGAATGAATATTTCTATCGGCGCGCCTTTGAAATTGTAATGCTTCCTGATCTGGTTTTCCAAAAACTGCGAGTAGGCCTCCCGAACATAGTTTGGGTTGTTAACAAAGAACGCAAAAGAGGGGAACTTCGTTGGCAATTGTGTCACATATTTGAACTTTGGAAAACGGCCTGAAATAGAAGGGGGTGGGGTAGACTCGATGATTTCCATCATCAGGTCATTCAACTCCGATGTCTTGACGCGGCGGCACCTGTTTTGATAGGCTTCCATAGCCGCTTCAACAGCTTGGAATATTCGTTGCTTCTCTGTCGCTGAAATAAATACAACAGATACGTCGTCATTAGGCGCCAACCTTTTTTTGATGGCAGCTTCGTAATCCCGGATGGTATTGGTCTCTTTATCCTGCACCAAATCCCATTTGTTGACCAGAATCACCAATCCTTTATGCCTTTTTTGTGCCAATCTCAGAATATTGAGGTCTTGTGATTCAATGCCTTGCATTGCGTCAAGCACCATCAGGCATACATCGGCCTCTTCAATGGCGCGAATGGCGCGCATGACGGAGTAAAACTCCAGGTCTTCCTCCACCTTTGTTTTTCTTCGAATGCCGGCAGTGTCGATGAGCATGAACTCCATCCCAAACTTATTGTATATGGTATGGATTGGGTCACGGGTGGTACCAGCGATAGGCGTTACGATGTTACGCTCCTCGCCCAAAAGGGCATTGGTGAGCGATGACTTGCCCACATTAGGACGGCCAATGATGGCGAACTTGGGCAATTCAGTCTCCAATTCAGGGACATTTTCAATTTGCTCCACCACGGCATCAAGCAGGTCACCCGTACCGCTACCACTGATGGAAGCAATAAAAAAGGTGTTTTCAAAACCCATGCCCCAAAACTCATTGGCATCGAGCTGGCTTTTGTGGCTGTCTACTTTGTTTACCACCAGATAAATCGGCTTATTCACCCGCCGCAGCCATTTTGCGATATTGTCATCCAGGTCAGTGATGCCCGTTTGTGCATCCACGATAAATAACAGCACGGTGGCTTCTTCTGCCGCCGCAATGACCTGATCCCTGATGGCAGCTTCGAAAACATCATCGGAGTTTTGGACGAAGCCTCCCGTGTCGACGACACCAAAACGTTTGCCGTTCCATTCACAGAATCCGTATTTGCGATCCCTGGTAACTCCGGAAAAGTCGTCGGTTATAGCATCGCGGGAGCCCACGAGCCGGTTGTAAAGTGTTGATTTGCCGACGTTTGGCCGACCGATAATTGCTACGATATTACTCATTAGAAAAGTTGAGGAATTTTGAGACCATAAAAGCCCCTGTGTGGTTTCCTGTAGATTTGTATATTTGCCATCTGGCAGTTTCAGCGCAAAGGTAGCAAATGCCCAGCTTTGAATTTCCAAACAAGAGGCCAACCCATGAATAAAATCATCTACAGAGATCAAAACGTTACGATTTTTCAAAGTGCCCTGTTCCAAACCAACTCCACCGTGGTATGTACAGACGATGTAGTACTGGTCGTGGATCCGGCTTGGTTGCCCGAGGAGGTGATGGCCATAAAACATTATGTGGACGACATTCGCGGCGCGCGGGAATTATACCTGATTTTTACCCATTCAGATTACGATCATATTATTGGATATCGCGCATTTAAGGCGGATAAAGTGTTCACTTCCAAGGCAATGGAAGACAACCTGAACAAGGAGACCTGTGTGGAACAAGCCTTGGAGTTTGATGAAAAATATTATGTCCGACGCCCGTATCCGATTGAGTATCCAACGGCTGATTTTACCGTTTTCCGTGATGGGGTTCAGTACAAGCACGGGCAAACCAAAATGACTTTCTACCTCACGCCAGGGCATACAGCAGACAGTATGATGGTGGTAATTTGGCAAATTGGGCTTTGTATTGCCGGGGATTATCTCTGCAACGTAGAATTTCCATTTATTTACCACAGCAGCATAGATTACGAGGAAACACTTGAAAAACTGCTGCTGATTCACGATCGCAACTGGTTTACCCGTCTGGTTCCAGGGCATGGCGATCCGGCCCTCAGCATCGATGCCTGGCTGCTCCGACGAACTGAAAGCCTTGCCTATATATATGCCGTGCGGGAGAGCATTGCCACAGGGGTACCCTTTGATGAGGCATCGCTTTGGGATCGATATCAATTCCCCAGACTTCAAAAAAAATTCCATGCAGATAATGTCGCTTTGATCACCAGGGAATACGAACAAGGGCTTTGGTATTGGGACCCTGATTTCTCTTTTGAGCAATTGACAGAATCTCCATCGGGCGATAAACAAAACCTTGATCGGTTAGACGATCTTATTTCGTAGGTTTGCCACATGGATTCCCGAAAAGTAGACTTTTTGAATATTGGGTTAATCGTGCTGTCGCTACTGGCAGCATTCTGGATGCCTTTTGGCTTGTTCCTCTTTTCTTATGCCATTTTAGGCCCTTTGCATTACCTGACAGAGATCAATTGGCTTGATGAGCGGGCGTATTTCAGCAAATCCAAATCTACACCCTGGCTGTTGGGAGGTTTTGTTTTGTTAATTTGTTTTGCTTCTTTTTTTGCTGAAGGCGCCCGCAACCCAAGTCTGGCTGGTTTTAGGGCATTTGTCAACGAATCGTTTGCCAAAGGTTTTTTTGAGTTGATGGTGTCTTGGGTAGTACACCTGGCTTTTTTGTCGTTTGTCGTGGCCGTAGCTTTGGCAGCATTCAAAGATTGGAAATTCAGGATACTGATCGTAATATTGGGCATAGCCATTGCCTACGTTTTCAGAAGCAACAATACTTATACATTATTGGTGGGGAGCATGTTGCCCACCTTTATTCATGTATGTGTTTTCACCGGACTTTTTATGTTGTACGGTGCCATGAAATCGGGCAGCAGGCCCGGCTATGCATCGGTGATCGTATTTGTGTTGGCGCATCTGGCCATCGCTTTTTGGCCCATAGATGCAAGGCAGCATTTTTTGGCGAGCGCGGACCCTGTCAAAGAACGTTTTTTTGAAAGTGGCTTTCAGAATGTCATCTACCAGCTTGGTTTGGTACTCGGCAAAGTAACCCAGGGCTCCAATTTTATGTTGAACAGTGAACTTGGGATACGGATGGGCATATTTTTGGCTTTTGCTTACACGTATCATTATTTGAACTGGTTTTCCAAAACCTCTATTATTCGTTGGCACGAGGTTTCGAAGCGCAAATTGATTTGGGCGGTGGTGATTTGGATCATTTCCATTGCTTTGTATGCCTACAATTATCGTATCGGGCTTTTGGCGCTCCTTTTTCTCAGCTTGCTCCACGTTGTGTTCGAGTTTCCGCTCAATTACATGTCTATTTCAGGAATCGTTTCAGGACTAGGTCAACGGATGGGTTGGGGCAATAGTTCCAAGAAGTCGGTTGGGTGAAATGTTATGGCCACACTTAAAAGGAAGCGTATTGTTAAAAATGTAGGCTTGACACAATTACAGAAAAAAAACTTACTGGATGCTTTCACAAATTTTTACCTTCACGCTTTCAAATTGCTGGCCCGTAACATTCGTTTCTTTGGTTCATCCACTTTTTTTCCAAATCTTTCACGTTCTAGGAAGCGTTTCCACAGGTTGTCGCATCTAAGGATTCGGCCTCTTATTGCTATTTTAAATCAAACATTGGAGTCAACATACAAATTGAAGTTTCATGAAAAAAAACTTACTCTTACTATTATTAGTGGCTGTATTCGTACAGTTTGACGCAAGGGCCCAAGAGGGTACAGCATGTCCGGATCCACCACCACCAGGTGGCCCTTCCTGCAATGCGTCTTGTGTTTATTGCAATTTTGATGGATATATGGGTATCAATAGTGGAGCACCTTCGGGTGGCCCCGTCGTTTGTGGCCAGATTACCCTCCACAACGATCTTTGGTATGGCTTCGTTGCCGGCACATCAGATATTACCATTGATTTGATTACCTCGAATTGCCTAAATGGAGACGGGCTACAAATGGCTATTTTTGACAACTGTAACGATGCAGATGCTATTGTTTGCAACCCCGGTTGCGGAGGATGTGGTGGTCAAACATTTACATTAAGCTACTCCGGGTTTACACCAGGAGAAACTTACTGGTATATGATAGATGGCTATATTGCTGATGTTTGTAATTATACAATTTCCGTTACGAATGGCAGTATTACGCCGCCGCCTGCCGATCCGGCAACTACGCCCCAAGGGCCAACCCAGGTTTGCCCCGGTGCTACTGCCGTTTATACGATTTCTGATGCTTTTGGTGCAGGTTATTACAACTGGACATCCCCTCCTGGTTCCCAGATCAATGGGTTGACCAACAACCAAAACATCAATGCTCCCGGTGGTACTCAGGTAACGGTGACCTTTGGCAGCCAAGGTGGCAATGTATGTGTTCGAACAGGCAACTCCTGCAACCCATTGACACCGTTTCAATGCCTCCCAGTGACGAACGTGCCCATCCCTGTCACCATTAGGCCAGCCATTGTTATTTGTAACGATGATGCTCCGTTTACTTGGGATGAGGCGCCATTTCCGGTGCTCAGTGCTCCTGGCACCTTTACGTTAAATTCAACCCCCTATGATTCCTATTTGGGCTGTGACAGTGTTGTTCGGCAAACAGTAACCATTAAAGCACCGCTGTTTACCAACTTGCCTACTCAATACATTTGTGCGGGGAGTTGCCTCCCTTTTGCCGGGCAACAATATTGTGACCCAGGCCTTCAACAGGTTGTCTTGCAATCTTTCCAGGGTTGTGACAGCTTGGTCAATTTTTCCATTGCGGTTCTATCGCCAAATGCTCAAATTACGGGCAATGCCCCAATTACCTGCGCTACCCAAGGCGGCTTGAATTTGATGGCTACTAATTTTAACTCCGGTTCTTCTTTTCAATGGACAAATGCCAATTGGAATATTATTGGTGGGGCACCAACCCAGAACGTAAACGCTACAGGTGTTTATCAATTGGTGGTTTCGTCCATAGGGGGCGGGCTTGTTTGTCGCGATACTGCTGTCGTGACGGTTACTGGCAACACAGTTCCGCCAGGAGCTATGGCAACAAACACGAATATCAATTGCATTAGCACAACGGCAACCTTGTCAGGGTCTTCTTTGACGAACGGCGTGAACTACCTTTGGGCTGGCCCAGGCATCACCCCTGCCAATCAAAACCAACAAAACCCAGTTGTTAACCAGCAAGGTGTGTACACGCTTCTGGTCACCAATCCAGTCAATAGCTGTACGTCTACAGCCCTGGCTACGGTAATTGGCGACAATGTTTCACCCAGTATTTCAACTGTTGGTGGCAATATCACTTGTACCCAAACAAACGTAACGCTGAATGGCACGACCAATGTCGGATCGGCAAACTGGCTTTGGACAGGCCCTGGCATTACCCCCGCCAACCAAAATATGGAAGACCCGCTTGTCTCCTTGTCTGGCTGGTATTACGCAACCGTTACCAACTCGGTGAATGGTTGTACTAATGTAGATTCTGCTCAGGTAATTTTGAACACGACCAACCCAACGGCTTCAGCAGGGGTAGATCAAACGCTGACGTGCTCCTTCACATCCCAGACTTTGCAAGGTTCCGGCAATACAGGATTGGCACCAATGGGTGTTTTATGGACAGGGCCAGGATCCTTCACTTCAACCGCGTTGATGCCTACTGTGAATCAACCAGGTCTTTACATATTGACAATCACCAACCTTCAAAATGGTTGTGTAAAAACAGATTCGGTCAATATGGCCATAAATCAAGTGCCGCCGATGGCGAATGCGGGCACAGACTCCACCATTACCTGTGATCACCCTAGCATAACGCTGTTGAGCGCAGGATCCAGCAGTGGCGCTAATTTTACCCGACTTTGGAGCGGCCCCGGCATAAATGGCGGCAATCAAAACCAGGGTAGCCCAATGGTTAACTTACCGGGCAACTATTCGCTTTTGATTACCAACAACAACAATGGATGCACCGCTACCGACATGGTTGTTGTCGCTATTGATGTGGCACTGCCTACAGCTGACGCTGGTTTGGATCAAATATTGACTTGTGTTAACCCCAATGGGGTAACGTTAAGTGGAAGTGGCACCCCAACGAGTATTTCATACCTTTGGTCGGGTCCTGGTATAGGAGCGAGTAATCAAAATCAACAATCTCCCACCACAACCCAGGCAGGTACCTACACATTTCAGGTCACCAATACTGTAAATGGATGTACGGCGACCGATCAGGTTATTGTTGTACAGGATGCCAATGTGCCAAATGCTGTAGGTGGCCCAGACAGGACATTAAACTGTACCATTAATACGGTGAATTTTGACGGTTCTGGTTCTACAACTGGCCCTGACATCACTTATATGTGGGCTGGACCTGGTATTTCCGGCGCTAATGCTACAGCTCAAAGCCCAACAGGCCTTAACATTCCTGGCACGTACAATCTTACTGTTACGAACAGCACCAATAACTGCGTCAATACAGATATTGTCGTCATTACGCAGAACATTACGCCGCCAATTGCCAACGCAGGCATGGATTTGGTGCTGAACTGTTTCAACAGCGCGATGGACACGCTGGATGCCTCAGCTTCCAGCAGTGGTTCCATTTATACTTATCTATGGGCTGGCCCGGGTATCTCACCAGCCAACCAAAACCTGAAAAGAGCTCCGATAAACAACCAGCCTGGTTTGTACTCCATTACGGTTACCAATACTAACAACACCTGTACCTCGGTGGATCAAGTAACGGTAACCAGTGATTTAGCGCCACCAACCGCTGATGCGGGCACTGATGCCGTCATTGATTGCATTACGCTTTCTACAACCGTTGGCGGTACATCTTCTTCAGGCTTAGATTTCACCTACCTCTGGACAGGCCCAGGTATTTCGCCCGCCAACAACACTTTGGAGATTCCAACAGTTTCACAGCCAGGCACTTACACCATAGTTGTTACTGATAATAGTAACGGTTGTACCCAGACTGATAATATGGTTGTTTCAACCAATGCAGTGTACCCGACAGCTTTAGCTGGAACGGATGGTTTGTTGACTTGTGCCCAGCTTGCTGAAGTACTTAATGGCAGTGGATCTTCTGCTGGTGCTAACTTCACCTTATTGTGGACTGGCCCAGGCATTACTCCAGCGAATGAAACCCAGACATCACCAACCGTTACAACGCCAGGCAACTATGTAATAGCCATTACCAATATAACCAACAGTTGTATCAGTAAAGATACCGTTGTAGTGGCCCAGAACATTACCGTACCAGCTGCATCGGCAGGCGTTGACAAAAAACTGGATTGCGTGACAACGTCAGTGGTGCTAAATGGCAGCCTTTCTGCTTCTGGTCCTACCATTACATTTTTGTGGACAGGTTTAGGCATCACCCCAGCCACTTCAACACTAAAAAATCCGAGCGTAACACAGCCAGGCAACTACACCATACTGGTATCCAACACCGCCAATGGTTGCACGGCAACTGATGATGTTGTAATTACCCAGGATATAGCAGCACCTACCGCCAATGCGGGCATGAATCTTCAGCTCACGTGTTCAACGCCTTCCATAGCCATAAACGGATCGGGAAGCAGCGCGGGCGCTAACTTTGCGTATGTTTGGCAAGGAACGGGCATAAACACCGGAAACTTTAGCCTGCCAAACCCAATGGTTGCAGACTCCGGTACCTACATTCTGATCGTCACAAATAATATTAACTTTTGCACGGCTACTGACATCGTTTTTGTGGGCATGAACAAACAGCTCCCAACAACAGAAGCCGGGCCCGACAGAAGACTCACTTGTGCTGTTACATCGGTTCAATTGGACGGTGGTATGTCACAAACAGGCGCCTCCATATCTTATCTTTGGACTGGCCCTGGAATTCTGCCCGGTCAGCAGACCAATATTATGCCGATGGTAAATGCAGTAGGTACCTACAACCTGGTTGTTACCAACGCGCTGAATGGTTGTACCAGTACGGATTTTGCTACTGTTGACGAAAACGTAACCTTGCCGAGCGCAAATGCAGGAAATAATTTGGTTATTACCTGCTCGAACAGCACCACTGGTGTTGATATTAATTCTGCAGGTTCAAGTGTCGGCCCTGAGTTTAGCTACTTATGGACTGGCCCAGGCATTACAGCTGCCAATTCAACGCAAGCCAATCCAACTGTTTTGGTAGCAGGTACCTATACATTAGTCGTGACAAATTCCATCAATGGTTGTACGAAAAGCGACAATATGGTGGTTACCCTGGATCAGAACCTGCCAACACCAAGCGCAGGTATGGACCAAACACTCACTTGTGCCATTACGAGTGTAACGCTTGATGCAACAGGGTCAACATCTTCGGGCGGATCACTTGGTTATACCTGGGTAGGCCCAGGTATCAACGTCGGCAATGCGACGGATTCAAAACCTGTCGTTTCCGCTGCGGGTATTTATACCGTAACGGTACTCAATCCGGTTACTGGCTGCTTTGCATCAGACCAAGTAGAGGTTTTCTTGAACAATACAGCTCCTACGGCTACGACGACGACTGATATTATTACTTGTGCCGATCCAAACGGCAACCTGAGCGTAAATAGTTCTGTGCCTGGTTCTACCTTCCAGTGGCAAGGCCCTGGAATAAATGCGACCAATGCCACGCTTGGTGCTTTCACCGTTACTGTGGCTGGTGTTTACACCGTTACAGTTACAGCTTCGAACGGATGCACGGGTACAAGCTCTACAACCATGGCCGTAGATAGCAATGTGCCGAATGGCTCAGCCGAAGGTGGCACCTTGAATTGTATCAACAATGGTTCCATCAACGTAACTGGTCAGGTTATAAATCCTCCTGGTACCACGGTCAATTGGACAGGGCCTGGTATCGGAACTGTGAATGCCAATTCGGCTACAGTCACCCAGGCAGGAACGTATACCTTTACCATGACAACGCCCGCTGGTTGCACCCAAACGATTCCAGTGCAGGTATTAGCAAATTTCACGCCTCCGGTAGTGATGGCTGCGGCAACCGACCAATTGGATTGCAGCACGACAGAAGTCAACCTGAATGCAGGCGGAACTTCAGTCGGCCCGAACTTCAACTATTTGTGGACGACCAACAACGGCAACATTGTTTCTGGCGCAACCACCCTTAGTCCAGTAGTGGATGCAGCTGGTATGTATCAGTTGCGTGTTCGAAATACCATTAACGGTTGTGCTGACAGTGTACTGGTACCCGTAGCAATCGATCCCGCAGTGCCTACAGGCTTTGACCTGGCAGTGCGCGATATTATTTGTTTTGGCGATACAGATGGCTCTATTAAAATAAATGGTGTTGTTGGCGGCACGGTTCCGTTTAATTTCACCTTGACGAACAATGCAGGCACCACGACCAATCAGTACACTGGCTTGAGCGCAGGTGATTATACCTTGGCCCTTTTGGATGCCAATGGTTGCGAACTCGATACCGTTATCTCGATTGGAGAGCCAGGCCAACTTGTTGTGAGCCTTGGACCAGATATAGAAATTGAATTGGGCGATGATGCCACGGTAAGCGTGGAAATCGCACATTCAACCTCGCTACAATCTGTTACATGGAACTATTCACCAAACTGTGATTCACTTCTGCCTGCGGGCGCTTATTGCGAAGAATTTACGTACAAGCCGCTCAATTCTTACCGCCATACCATTACGGTTGTTGACAGCAATGGCTGTAGGGCAAGCGATCAGGTTTTGGTTGTTGTAAACAAGCCACGCAACATCTTTATCCCGAATATTTTCAACCCTAACAGTATTGATATTGATAACTCTGGGGTTAGAATATACATGGGTACAGATGTGTTGAAGGTGCACAAGTGGCTCATTTTTAACCGTTGGGGTGAATTGGTATACCAGGTTCAGGACATTCTTCCTGGCGATACCGATCATGGTTGGAAAGGCCAGGTAAAAGGCGATAAAGGCCCGGTAGGCGTTTACGTTTATTATGCAAAGGTTGAGTTTATCGACGGTGAAATAATCGAATACAAAGGTGATGTAACGCTGATGCGTTAATTACTGATTAGAATACAAAATTTTCATGAGCCATCTCGATTGTACGGGATGGCTCATTTTTTTTCACCGGAACAGCGTTACATCACCCTTTAATTGCAGTTTCAGCCCATCTACAAACGTGGCGTTCAGTACCCAAACAAACATTCCAGGATTTAGAGGGCGACCCCGATAATTTCCATCCCAGCCATTTTGTTCCACATTCGGCGTAAAATTTTGCTTTTCAAAAACCAGTTCTCCCCACCGGTCATATACTTGTAGTAGTTCCACGTTTTCCAGCGAGGCATCTGAAAAAACGCTGAAAAAATCATTTTGTCCATCGTCGTTCGGTGAAAAAATATTGGGCACATACACATGGCGTTTCTGCACAATCAAATCTATGATGTGCAAGCTGTCGCAACCGTCCGTCGTCTGGTACATAAAGGGATATTGGCCGGGTTTTCCAGTCTTCTGCCCGTCGGGCAATTCATACCAGGAACCCTCATATATGCTAACCGTTTGGAATGTTGTAACGGAATCAATTTGGTTCGGGATTTCAACCCCTTCCAATATGGAGGTACATCCAGCAGCATCGGTTACAATCAGGCTGTAAAAACCTGCAGCCAGCGCCGTGAAAAGACCATTTGTTTGTATTTGTCCATTATGGCTTAGCTCAAAAAAATACCCTTCTTTGCCACCATTTGCGGATACGCTTAAAAAGCCCAGGGCGTGTCGGCAATCAACTACCCCTAAACTGTCTAGTATAAGTTGCAAAGGAAAGTAGGGCACTATGGTATGCACACTGCTGTAAGTACAGCCCGCCGCATCCTGCATCACTACGGTATACGTTCCACTTCCAAGGTTTTGAAAAAGTCCGTTTGATTGCCATGCACTGCTATTTAACCGAAATTGATAGGGGCCTGTGCCAGCAATTGCCTGGAATGTCAGGCTGCCCAAAGCACCACAACCAATTTCGGTTTGCGCCAGCAGAGAATCGCGCGCAGGCGGCGGCGGCAGGATGGCATAGCTGCGCATTTGGGTGCATCCAGCCGCATCCGTAATGGAAATTTGATATTGCCCGGCAGATAAATTTGCAAATGTGCCGTTTGATTGTCCGGTTCCGCTATTCAGTTGAAAAATAAAAGGCGCTGTGCCGGAAACCACTTGCACGACCAGGCTTCCTCCTGTAACGCAAGTTGCGTTGGTTTGCACCAGTAGCGTGTCGATTAATGGCGGCGGTGGTGCAATGTTGTACGTATTGTCCTGCGTACAGCCAGCAGCATCCGTCAGGGCAATGATATGGCTTCCTATTGGTAAATTGGCAAATACCCCATTTGCTTGCCAGGCTGCCCCATTCAGGCTGAAGGAATAGGGCGGTGTGCCAGATATAGCCTGAACGACAAGGCTTCCACCTGTAACACAGGTAGCGTTTGTCAGTGTTATCAGCGTGTCTATCAGCGGCGGAGGTGTAGTTATGCTGTAAGTATGGCTTTGGCTGCAGCCGGCATCATCCGTCAAAGCAATGGTATAGCTGCCAGGCGGCAAATTGGTAAATGATCCTCCGGGTTGCCCGGCAGCTCCGTTGAGGCTGAAGGAATATGGCGGATTGCCGGATATAGCCTGAACAACAAGATTTCCGCCTGTAACACAAGTAGCGTTTGTCAGTGTTATCAGTGTGTCGATTAGCGGCAGCGGCTGTGCTATACTGTAAGTATGACTTAGGTTGCAACCAGCGCCATCTGTCAGGTCAATGGTATGGTTTCCAGCCGGCAAATTCGGGAATACGCCGCTAGATTGCCAACTGCCCCCATTCAAACTAAATGAATATGGCGGGGTTCCGGATATGGCCTGGACGGAAAGGGTTCCCCCTGCTACACAAGTGGCATTTATTTGTGCCAGTAACGTGTCGAGCAGCTGCGGTGGCGGGTCGATGCTGTAATTTTGGAAAAGGCTACACCCTGCATTGTCTGTGAGGGAAATGGTATTGGTTCCCACCGGTACATTTGTGAATGCACCACTTGATTGCCAAGCGCCTCCATTTAGGTTGAAAGCATAAGGCGGGCTTCCAGAAATGGCTTGAACCAGAAGGCTTCCTCCTGCCACACAAGTGGCGTTTACCAGTACCAGCAGGGTATCGACTAACGGCGGCGGCGGTTCAATACTGTAATTTTGGCTCAGCGTGCATCCTGCGTCATCCTGCAGGACAATGGAATAGTTGCCCGCTGGCAAATTCGCAAATGCTCCATTGGGTTGCCAGAGGCCTCCATTGAGGTTGAAAGAATAGGGTGGGGTGCCTGAGAGCGCTTGTACAACGAGGCTTCCCCCGGCTACACAAGTCGCATTTGCCTTCAACAGTAACGTGTCAATTAACAGTGGCGGCGGTTCAATGCTGTAATTTTGACTTAGGCTACAGCCTGCATCATCTTCTATGTCAATGGTGTAGTTTCCTGCTGGCAAATTCATGAATGTCCCATTGGGCTGCCACGCAGTGCCATTCGAGCTGTAGGAAAATGGTGGGGTGCCTGAGCTTGCTTCTACGACGATTGAACCACCGGTTATGCAAGTTGCATCTGTTTTCGCAAGTAAGGTAGCGGCAATTGGCGGCGGCGCATCTATGGTAAAGCTTGAGGATTGTGTGCAGCCGCTGCTGTCACGCGTGATAATGGTGAAATTCCCGGCAGACAAATTAGAGAAAATACCCAGTGCGTTCCATGCCCCATTGTTCAATTGAAACTCGAATGGTGGGGTACCAGAAATTGCGGCAACAATGATTTCGCCACCAGCAATACAACTGGCAGGTATTAGGGAAACAAGCGTATCCACAAGCGGGGGCACGGCCAGCAACAACGCACTGGTATCAAGGGTACAACCGCCAGAAAACTGTAAGCCGAGCTGGTAATTCCCGGGCGGCAAATTCGCAAATACACTGTCTGCCTGCCAGGGGCCACCATTTATTTGGAAAGCCAGGGCGCTGGACTGGAGCACCCCAATTTGCCCGTTGGCAAACCCGGCGCATTGGGGCGATTGTACCAGCAGTTGCAAATTGTTCGATACCGGATGGGAAGGCGAATTGCTTGTTAGGACTGTAAAACTGTTCAAAGAAATGCCTGCCACCCCCGACAAAGCGCCATTGGTCAGGTTTTGACTGGTAAAACCATTGATGCCGCCTTGGAGTTGAGCCATAACAGTGGGCGAATTTTGTGCCAGCAGCAGTTTCCCACCGCCACCGCCACCGCCTGGGCCGTGCAATTGAAAGGCAGGAGTATAGGGGTTGGAGCCGCCGCGGCCACCTTTTAGTGCACACACCAGCGCTCCGTTGATTTGCCCGATATCCAACATAATTGTGCCACCTGCACCGCCGCCACCTTGACCATCATTTTGGTCAATACCGCCCAACACATCTACACCATTGGCCGATATTTGAAAACTATTGGTTTGCATGGTGTTGGCGGTTATAAAAATGATCCCCCCTCCGGTGCCCCCTGAACTACCCTTGGCATCATTGGCATGGCCAGCGCCGCCGCCACCGCCCAGCAACACCTTGTTTGTATTGGTGTTGAAAAATGCAGCGCCACCAATGCCATTGGTATTTGGTGTTGGTGCCGAGGGCAGGTTCGTGATTTCCAAACCGCCATCTCCACCGGCTCCGGCATTGCCGCCACCGCCACCGCCTGCATTGTGCGCATTACCACCGCCACCACCGTTGCCGGCGCGTCCCCTGCCAAAAGAATGGTCCTGCGGAATTTGGACGATGCCTTCACCTTTTTCAGCCGACAACGTGCTCATCGGAGGGTAGAAATATTCCTGTTCTCCAAAAAACCAGTCAATAAAATTCGGCTCTACCATCCCGCCCCTGAAACCTTTCCCATTGACATCAATACTGCCGTTCAGGGTCAACTTGGTTTTAACATCCAAGGCTAGAACACCGCCAATAACGCCATTCCAAGGCAGGCAAGTGATACCACAAACCGTGGCGGAGTCATATTCCGGCACCCGTACCAATTGTACCTTCCCGCTGACATCATAAGGACGGATCAGATCAAATTTTAGTTGAATACTATTGCCGCTTGCACTGAGGATGCGGTTAAATTCATAATTGCCAATGCAGGTACTGTTCAGCAAGGCACCAAAACTGGCACTGTTGGAAAGGTCTACCTGCGGCACTTGCATTTGGATCAGCAGCACTTTGTCGCCCGCTGAGAAACCTGTGGTGGCGCCAACTTGAAGACTACTGCTATCACATCCAAAACCATACACGGGCGTGTAGGCATTGATGGTTCCTGTTAAACAATTGGCAGGTGATTGTGCTCCTGCACGGAACACGCAAAGGGCTATACTAAGCCAGAGGGTGATATGGGACAACATAGATTAAATATATGGTGATCGGACTGGGAAAATACGCTCTAAAGTTAAGCCGATTTTTGGGCAAGTAAGTTAAATTTTACAGACTTCTTTTCAACATGGCTTCGCCGCCTTACAAGTTCTAGTCATCTTTGCACTATTATGCTTGGCAACCCTCCGCTACAACTCAACGACGATTTCAAGTACGCCCTCGATGTGCTGGAAAAAACCGATAAAAGCCTGTTCATTACAGGCAAAGCCGGTACGGGAAAAAGTACCCTGCTACAGCTTTTTCGCAATACAACCCACAAAAAGGTCGCGGTGTTGGCTCCAACAGGCGTTGCCGCGCTCAATGTAAAAGGGCAGACGATCCATTCTTTTTTTGGTTTTCCGCCGCGCATTGTAACGCCTTCCGAAGCAGCGCGTAAAACTGGTCGCAAGGACAAGCTTCGTATATATAAAGCCCTGGAAGTATTGGTTATTGACGAAATTTCGATGGTTCGGGCAGATGTATTAGACGGCATCGACAAATTTTTGCGGGTGAACCGGGAAGATTTTCGACCATTTGGCGGCGTGCAAGTCGTATTTTTTGGTGATTTGTTTCAGCTTCCCCCGGTTGTCACCCGCGACCCTGTGGAAGCGTCCTATTTTACGGATTATTACCGATCGCCCTATTTCTTCTCTGCACAAATAATGCAGGATCCTGATTTTCAGTTGGATACACTGGAACTCAGAAAGGTTTACCGCCAAGAATCCCGACACTTCCTGCGCTTGTTAGAAGCCGTTCGCGTCAATAATTTCGATTTTGATGACCTGGAAGATTTGAATGAGCGCTACCGACCGGATTTTCCGGAAACGGAGGGCTATATCACGCTTTCGGCCCGAAATGTAACCGCAGACCGTATCAATCAGCGCGAGCTTAGCTTGCTTGAAACCGAGGAATTTGAATTTATCGCCACCGTACAAGGTCTCTTTGACCCCGTGTTATATCCCACAGACTTTGGTCTGCGCCTGCGCCAAGGGGCACAGGTGATGTTTGTGCGCAACGACCAGGAAGAACGCAAGTTTGTAAACGGCACTATTGGCAAGATCATCCAGATTGAATCGAACAAAATTGTGGTGGAAACAGAAGATTTGCTGGGCAACAAACGCAGCATTGAAGTACCTAAAATCGAATGGGAAATTATCCGCTACAAAGGCGGCCCCACCGGAAGTCTGGAAACGGAAACCATTGGATCATTCACACAGTATCCAATCAAATTGGCCTGGGCCATCACCATTCATAAAAGTCAGGGAAAGACCTTCGACCGTTTGTTGATTGACCTTGGCGGCGGCGCCTTTGAGCATGGGCAACTGTACGTGGCGCTCAGCAGGTGCCGTACACTGGAAGGCATTGTTTTGCGGCAGCGCATCCGGCCACAGGATGTGATCACGGATGAACGGGTGGTGGAATTTTATGAGCGGAATTTCGAGTAAATGGTATAATTTTGTAAATCAAGGATAAATTATGACAGTTACAATTCAGATCAATACACCCGAAGATTTTAAATTAATGGAACCACTGCTACGTCTTATCAGGGAGCAGCTATTCAAGTATCAACTGACTCACTTGCAAAATCAGAAAATCCCGTTAAGAAATCAAAAGGACTGGCTGAAAGATTGCACGGCATTGTAAACCTTCCAAATAGCTTTGACTATAAAACATTTATGGCAGCGGAACTTTTGAAAAAACACGTGTTATCAATTTGCAATATCGCCTACATTCTAAGAAAGCTTTCTCCTGATATTGATATTCCTACAGTACTTACTGACATGAGCGCTCTCACAACGCTTACACCGATTGACAACTTAGTTATTTCTGCTGCCTTAAAAAGCGCATGCAAGGACTTTGAGGATGCGGTGCAACATTTCAGTGCACTCCAATACAATGTAATGACCCATATTCCGACGCGAAATCCTAATGATTTTATTCTGAGTAAAATACCTGTTTTTACACCAAAGGAATATTTGGAAAGTAAGAAGCATTAGCTCAATCTACCTTAGCCTTTCTTAGGGCAATCTCCTTCAAAATCATCTGCGCCAGCTTCAACGCCGCCACGCCATCCTCTAAGGTCACCACAGGAGCCTGGTTTTTGGAAATCGCTTCATGAAAGCTTCTTAATTCCTCCTCAATCGCATTGATCGGCGTTGCCTCCGGCATTTGCATTTGTAGCCATTTTTTACCAGCATTTGTTTCAAATTCCATCAACTGATCTTGTGGTGGCAGGTTGCTCGCATCCTGGTCGTACAGGCGCACGATCTGGGCGTTTTTTTCCAGAAAGTCAAGGCTGAGGTAATGGTCTTGCTGGAAAAGACGCATTTTCCGCATCTGTTTCATGGAAATACGGCTGGCTGTCAGGTTGGCCACGCAGCCATTGGCAAATTCAATGCGGGCATTGGCAATGTCAGGTGTATTGCTCAATACGGCCACGCCGCTGGCACTCACCTTTTTGACAGGAGACTTTACGAGGTGTAATATTAAATCCAGGTCGTGGATCATCAGGTCGAGGATGACAGAAACATCGGTGCCGCGGGGCTGGAACACCGCCAGGCGATGCCCTTCGATAAACATGGGATTTAAGGCCATGTCGCCCAGTGCCGTAAAGGCTGGATTGAAGCGTTCCACATGGCCGACTTGAACCTTAACGCCATGTTTTTCAGCCAGTTGCAGGAGTTTTTTGCCTTGCGCAAGGGTTTGCGTCACCGGCTTTTCGATAAATACATGCTTGCCGGCCTTAATGGCCTTGGAGGCCAACGCGAAGTGGGTTGGGGTTGGGGTTACAATGTCCACCGCGTCCACGTCCTGCAATAAGGTATCTAAGGATGGGTACCGCTTGGCATCGTATTGGTCCACAACGGAAGCCGCGTTTTTATCATCCGGGTCGTAAAAACCGGCGAAATCCCAGCAGCCGCTGGAACGAATACATTTCAGGTGAATTTTTCCGAGGTGACCAGCACCGAGCAGGGCAATGCGCATAAACTGAATTTTAGCCCGCAAAGGTAGCAAAGCCCGTCGAAGCGAGACTAAAACGGTACCACCTTTAAGCCTTTCTTACTTTCCATGAAATAATGGATGATGCGTGCGGCATCTGGATTGGAGCTGTCAAGCGGCTTGAGGCATTCCAAAAGGTCTTCCACGGTGCTTTCACCCATGTCGGAACCCACGTAGCCAAATCCGCGATACACGCCGTCCTGAACGCCTACAAGGGCCATTTCGCCTTCCGATCTTCCCCTATCTATCAGGAAAAAACTACCAGAAAGCCGTTTGTCAATTTCAGCCATGGCCAATGCCACCCGTTCATTGTAATCTGCTGGCGGTTCTTCACCGATACAGGCACCGTGGCATTTTTTGATGGAATAGTGGAAACAAGCTTTTTCTGAACTGTCCAGATTGGCAAGCCGGAAGCAGAGCTCCCAACTTCGAACCATGCTTTGCAGGTGCGATTTGGCATGGTCCAGTTTTGGGTATTCCGCCACCAGATCGAGTTTGCGGGCGTTTTTTTCTGTGCGCTTGCCCACGGCGAGGCATTTGTACCCGTTTTGATCAGTATACGTGAAAATAGCGCCGGCATAATTCCGAATTCGGAGTGCCCGGTTGATGGGCGGTTGCAAGCGTTTTATTTCTGCGCTTTCGTGCAGCAGCGCTACCAGTTCACTCCCCGTGATTTCCCAGCTCAAATCAGCTACACCTACACGCAATTTTTCCCCTTTGGGCGTCATGTCTGCAAAATGCTCGAACAGGCGCTTTCGGATATTCAGGCTCTTTCCAACGTAAATAACTTCTCCCCGTATATCGTGCAAATAATACACACCGCAAGATTCAGGCACTGCATGAAGGCGTTCAAGCGTGATGTTCTGCGGAAGTTTGGTTTCCTTTACGCCTTGGTTCACGAGCCCCCTTATACTTCCCCCGCCTTCTTGCTCCGCGAGTATCAATTCAAAGAGTTTGGTGGTCGCCAGGGTATCGTCGAGGGCGCGGTGACTTTTTTCGGCGTGGATGTTGAAATGGTTTTTGAGGTTGCTGAGGCTGTAGCTCGCCAAGCCGGGGAATACTTTCCGTGCCAAGCGCACCGTGCAGAGCTGTTTTCGGGTGTAATTGAAACCGAGACGGGCAAATTCTTCCCGGATGAAGTTGTAATCAAAAGTGACGTTGTGGGCGACGAAAATGCAGTCCTCCGTCATTTGGACGATCTGTTTGGCCACTTCAAAAAAACGGGGCGCATCCGACACCATCGCATCGGTTATTCCCGTTATCTGGGTGATATTCCAGGGAATGCTGCGCTCGGGATTAAGCAAGGTTGAAAAGGTATCCACCACTTTCTCTCCATCGTGCAACACGATAGCGATTTCGGTAATCCGTTCCCAGCGGGCGGTGCCGCCGGTGGTTTCAACGTCGATGATAGCGAACAAAATAATTTGATAATTTGATAATGTGATAATGAGATAATGTGATAATGATGGCTTCGCGCCTGGCTGCGGTTCAAAAGTCAAAGTTATCAAGTGATGCCAAGAACAACGTGTTTTATTATCACATTATCGCATTCCTTTATGGTCGAATTATCACATTATCGAATGAAATTTTTATCTGCAAATATAAAACACTTTTTGTTTTGAAAAGATTTTTTAATTTGAAAAATATTATTGGAAAGGGTAGTGGGATGACCTCCGGCCAATTTATTCCAATCGCGTTTTTGATGCTTGTCTTCTTGAGCAGCAATAACCCCCTTGTCCAAAATGAACCAGCGAATGGAAATGAGCGCATCGTGGTAGGAGCTGAAAGAATAGGCGAATACTTGCCTTTTTTGGAAGGGAAACGGGTGGGTTTTGTCGTAAACCAAACTTCCCGCGTTGGCGACCAGCACTTGATCGATACCTTGTTCCATCGAGGCGTTATGGTGACAGGCATTTTTGCTCCGGAACACGGCTTTCGCGGTGAGGCAGATGCGGGGGAAACGGTAAAGGATGGGCACGATTTGCGCACGGGAGCCTTGATTGCTTCCCTGTATGGAAAAAGAAAGAAACCATCCGCGGAAGACCTGGATAGCCTTGATGTCGTCGTGTTTGATATTCAGGATGTCGGGGCGCGGTTCTATACTTATATCAGTACTTTGTATTACGTGATGGAAGCATGTGCGGAGCAAGGCAAGCCGATCATCGTGCTGGACCGCCCCAATCCCAATGGGCATTTGATTGATGGGCCCGTGCTTGACATGCAGTTTAAGTCTTTTGTTGGTATTGCGCCGATACCGATTGCGCATGGTTGCACGGTGGGCGAACTGGCGCGCATGTACAAGGGTGAAGCATGGATCAACAAAGCGTCAGACCTGAACCTGACAGTTGTTCCCTGTACACATTATACCCACCATACTCCCTATGATCTGCCCGTAAAGCCGTCACCCAATTTGCCCAGTACACGTTCCGTGTTGCTTTACCCCTCGTTGTGTTTGTTCGAAGGCAGCACCTGTAGCCTTGGCCGCGGCACGGATTTTCCATTTGAAGTGGTTGGTCACCCTGATTTTGGGGTGGATTCCTTCCATTTTATCCCGCGACCCAATGCAGGCAATAAAGCGCCTGCCCATGAACGCTGGGTATGCAAGGGTTGGGATTTTCGCCATATTTCTGAAGATAGCCTTCGAAACTGCAATCAACTTAATATTCGTTGGTTGTTAGACTATTATGCGGCATTCCCGAACAAACCGGTGTTTTTTAGGAAGGACAATTTTATGGATTTGCTGGCGGGTACGGATGTGTTTCGAAATCAAATATTGGAAGGGAAAACGGAGGTAGAAATTCGAGAAAGTTGGGCGAAAGGGCTTGATGCTTACAAGGCCTTTCGTTTGCAGTACTTGCTGTATGAGTAGAAGCAATGGCGTGAAAAGTTGTCAACTTTTCACGCCATTATAGCCAAATTAAAATTGGACTGCTTTTTGAAGTTTTAGCCTTGTGTACCTTTTGACACAAAAGCGTTTATCTGACAAACAACGATTTTACAAACTTGAAACCTTGATAAACAGCTTAGAATCTGTCATCGAAATTTCACAACGATTGGGTGCTGTCGTGGCATAGGTGTTTCCACAGGTAGGACACAAAAAGTAAATTTTAGCGAGTGTATTGGCGGTGCCAGCTTCAAGTGCTGCCAAAGCTGCAATATAAAAATCTCTATGCTTTTGCTCCACTTTATAGGCATATGTCAGACTTATTTGAGCCATATAATTTCCTGCATCATTTGCATTTGTAATAAATGCCGGGTACATCGTATTAAACTCATAGCTCTCGCCTTCTATGGCTTCCTTTAAATTTTCAGCTGTAGTTTTTACCGAAAATTCTGGTATGATTTCAGGGATTGTTTCGCCCATTCTAAGCAAAACGACTTTATGGTTATTAGCGTGAATCAGTTCAGCTCCAGAGGCAGCTTTGAATAGCATAGCTATTTCATTATGCCCCTCTGCTGCTGCTTTTTTGCTGTAAGCAGCATATTTAAAGTGCGCTGTCGTCTCTCCTTTATAGGCATCGTGCATATTTTGGATGATTAGTTTTTGTGGATCTTGCTTTTTGACTGTTGTCGTTGCTGTTGTATCGGCCTTGTTTAAGTCTTTAACGTTACTTTTATCCTCAGCTTTTCCATTACAAGATTGAAGCAGAGCGGCTATGGAGACTATTCCCAAAACGAACAGTAAAATTAATTTTTTCATTTTTTTATTTTTTATTTTTTTAAAATTTGAACGGAACGGTATGTTCCTATAAGCTGTAATGTTATTCTTTGGGTTGCGCTCCAAAATCAGGCAGTGCTAATTCTATACCTGCACCGTGTTTGAAAACCAACTGTCCGCCCAAGTAGCCGGTTCTTGCAACATAGCCTACCAAGACGGCAAACAACAGGAAGCTTGCCCATTTAGCCCAGGCTTTTTGATAGTTGAAAAAATACATCGCTGCGCTGAAAAGCGCAGTAATTATGGCCAGCAAAAGTGTCACAAGAGCAGCATCTTCGTGTAATTCCAGCGGTTCTTGCAGGATACCATCAGTCATTCCATCACCAGCATAACTGCCGCTTGCATAGGCCGCAACGGCACCCAATGTTCCGAGTACCAGCAGATAGAATGATGCATTTTTAAAAAACTGCCTTTTACTAAACAGCGCAATTAGTTCTGATAAAAAACCTGTCATTAATAAGGCTATTGGGAAATGAACAACCATAGCATGAAGGTGTGGTGCTGTAATCATAATTAATTCGTTTTTGGAGGATTGTTTACAAGTTCCAGGGAGAGTTTTTTAGTGCAGAAGAACCAATCATAGCAGGTAACGCCCTCCTCTTTGGTTTCCATTCTATCGTTGGCAACACCACAGGATCCTGCCGTGGGCACAATGACATCATCTCCAGGCTGCCAATCTGCGGGTGTTGCGATGCTATAGGCGTCCGCTGTTTGCATGGCGATGAGTGCTCGTTTTAATTCATCGAAATTTCTCCCCATTGAAAGCGGGTAGTAGATGAGGGCACGAACAAATCCCTTTGGATCAATAAAGAAGACCGCTCTGACTGCTTTGGTAGAACTTTCGCCTGGCTGGATCATACCGTACTTTTTGGCGACATTCATGGTAATGTCTTCGATTAACGGAAAAGTAACCTCCACGTTTTTCATGCCCTTAAATTCGATCTTCTCTTTTATGGTTCTCAGCCAGGCTATATGGCTGTATAAGCCATCAATGGACAAACCGACCAATTGACAGTTTAGGGCCGAAAATTCAGGCTCTCGATTTGCAAACGTCATAAACTCCGATGTACACACTGGCGTAAAGTCGGCCGGGTGGCTGAAAAGAATAATCCATTTGCCTTTATAATCTGTTGGGAAATTGATCTCGCCCTGTGTCGTGATGGCTTTAAATTCAGGCGCTCTATCGCCGATTCGTGGCATGGTGATTATTGCGTTATCTTGATTTTGTTCCATTGTATTTGTTTTGAAATTATGAATTACCAGAAACTGTAAGTGCTGAATATTTTTATCTTAAATTATTCAGAATATTACTGAATAATAGTATTACCACAAAGGTGGAGCTACTCTAAAGATTGATCTACGCAATTTTTGAAATAAGTTACATCATTCACATATTAATTTTGCAGGATGAATGGTTTTTTGACATCACATTCTTACCCCAAAGATATAGCCCACTAACGCAGACAAGCCCATAGCAAGTGTTCCCCAAATAGTAATACGTAAGATGGCTTTTCTTACACTTGAACCGCCTGTTTTTGCGGCCATTGTCCCTAAAATGACCAGGAAAATTATAGTAAAGCCATATAGTCGATATTCCATACCGCTCACAGGTGAAAAAAGAATTACCAAAAGCGGTAAAACACCCCCAACAGTAAATGCCGCTCCTGATGCTAATGCAGCTTGTATCGGGTTGGCTTGACTGATTTCGTTTATGCCTAATTCGTCCCTAATATGTGTCCCCAAGGCATCTGCTTTGGTCAGCTCTACGGCTACTTGCATGGCTGTTTCTTTTTGTAGTCCGCGCTTCTCATAGATTTGAGCTAATATTTTCAGTTCCTCTTCGGGCATGTCTTTCAGCTCTTTTATCTCTCTTTCAATGTCTGCTTTTTCTGTGTCTGTTTGTGAACTTACAGAAACATATTCACCAGCTGCCATGGACAAAGCTCCTGCAACAAGTCCTGCGACTGTTGCTAAAATAATTGGATCTCTTGTTGTGCTTGCGGCGGCAACACCTATTGCAAGACTTGAAATAGATATTATGCCATCATTTGCGCCCAAAACGGCAGCTCTTAACCAGTTGCTTCTGTGTATGTAATGAACATCCAAATAGTTGTCAATTGTAATCGTTTTCGATGGGTTGTCCATAAATGTATCTGTGCTAGGTTTATTCACTAATTTTTACCAAAGGTCGGCTCCACCAAGTCAGCAAAATATGATATCAATCACTCCTTATGATGATACCGACCAATTATTTGCGCTCGCGCCAGCGCTCCTTGCCCTGAAGGCGCAAAGTCAATTAAAATAGGCTAGTGCCGGACGCGGCACTAGCCTATTTTAAGAAAGCTATCATGTGGTATGGAAGATCTCGCGGGGGCGGAGGGCAAATATCGCAACGACGCTATTTTTTAAATCTTCTCAAGCGGCAACTCGACAATAATTTCATTTTTACGGTTAAAAAATTCAAAAGGCGGATTGTATCCTAAAAAATAAAACCGGTTTGTATAAGTAATTCCTTCGGCATCTAAAGCTGCCTTTAATTTCGCTTTATACTTTTCTATTTTTGCATCATCCGCCCAACCACCAAAGGTGATGGCAGCAACAGTTTTAGCGGGTTCTTCCCGGAATTCTATCGCTGATTGGTTTGGCTGAGGAAGCGTTTCTTTATTAAACTTTTTTGGAACCATAAACATCATCGTCATGGAGTCTTCCAAAGACATGGCTACAGGGGAGGTCATAGCTATTTTTTCCTTGCTTTGGTTACCACCGAAAATGTATCCTGCCAGAATAGAAAAACCTTTGCTTGAGGCATCTTTATATTCTTTTGTAGAAAGTTTGACCGTGGTAAACAAACTTGCTTCGTAACTCCTTATTTCAAATTTATAGTATTTTTTCTTGACGACATAAGGGTACGTCTCAATGTTTCTTTGCGTACTCATAGCAAAAATTTGTACGGCAAAAAAAGCCAGTAACAATATTGCGAGTATGATCAATAATATTTTCATGGTTTATCAAAACAGGTTACAGACATTTCAATCGTTTGTTGTCCATGTATCAACATCTGTATCTGCTGCTTGTTCACAAAACGTCGGATAATCTGTTTGTCCTTGTTGGTGAATGGTATAATGAATTCGATAAAAGGCGGCATTTTTCATCTTTTACCGTATTTTTCATCTTTTTTATCCAAAACCGGACTATGGGCTAAGTCTTCCAAGCTTTTACAAATTGTCATTTTATCACTGGGAATCTGCCTTACCCTTACACCATCACCTATTCGATAAACTACGTTCTCCCCTTGATTACCACTACGGTAATGACGAGCCCCTACATATTTACCTGGAACGTCAATGGTAGTACAACCGTCGCATTGTGGCTTGTCACATCGCCCGACTGTCACCGCCAACGATCCTTATTTACTGCCCGTCCTCATCGATTCTTCTGCTGTCTTCACGCTTTTGAGTATGCAAAACACGCCCATAACGCTTACAACCGGCAGCGGCACCCTTGATACCACTTTGTGATCCGACAGTACGTACAGCATTCCTGTCACCCTTAGCGGCGCTTCACCTTGCACCTTTATGTTTACTCAAAATGCCCTGCTTGGCTGCTCACGGTGACAGTATAATCCCCTGCTGCGAGGTTTTTCAAGTCAAATCGCAGGTTGGCTTGCGCCGTCTTGTCCGTTGTTTGGCGGTCTATCAGTCGCCCCTCTGTGCCATTGAGCAGCAGGACAAATTTGTAGGGTTCGTTGCTTTTGATTTTTACTTCCAGAAAATCGGTGGCGGGATTGGGAAATATCTTCACCCCAGTATCCAGCGCTAGGTTGGCGTGTAAGCTTGGCATTGGGCATGAAGCGTGGTAGTGAACAGGACTAGAACACTCAGGATTGTGAGCAGGCAGTTGTTACAAGGTTTCATAAAAAGTAAGAGTTCTAAATGTTAAAAGGATCTGAGTTTTCGTTTGTGGTTAGGAGGACACACAGCACCATAAGGCGCCATTAAGCGTAATTGCCAATTGAGTATATGCAACCAATTTGGCCGTATATACTCAACTGTAGCTTCGAAAAACAAGGGAAATCGTTTTGATTTATAAGGGGCTACTTTAGATACGGAAGTATGCCAAATAGTCGTTTTTGCAAACTAATTAGTGGAAATTTGTATTTTTTTAAGTTATTTATTGTAAAATATAGAAGGATATCAGTTTTTTGCTGTTTTCGGTTCCAAAAGCCCTCCCTACCGCATAAACTCCCAAGCCGTCCGATACGCCCCATATTCCCCGCAATAATCCAAAAACTCCTGGTAAAATTTGTTCTGCCCAATGGTAGCAGAATCGCCGATCACCACCAGCACCATCCGCGCCCGTGTCATGGCCACGTTCATGCGGCGGTAATCTTGCAGAAACCCGATCTCATGCTTGTCGTTGGAGCGCACCAAACTGATGTAAATTAGGTCGCGTTCCTGACCCTGAAAGCCATCAATGGTGCTGATGGCAGCTTTCCCGGACAAGAACAAGGGCGCTAGCACAGGATCTTCCCGGAAAATGTCTTCCAAATGGTTAACCTGCTCCCGGTAGGGCGACAGCACCCCAATGCTGGGCAGCAGCTCAACGGATTTGATATCAGGTGTTTCGAGATAGGCATAGTTTTGAAGCAGCTGCATCAAATGTTCCCGAACCAACAAGGCTTCTTCGGGGTTGAAACGGCTCGGATTTCGGTGCAAGGCTGTGGGGCTTTCCTGCAAACGCTCTTCAAAACCGCAGCCAGCGGTGTCGATAAAGGAAACGCTGGCTTCGGAAATAGCGGCATTGGGCAGTTCGCGCTCGGCCACCGTGTCATGGGCAACCAGCGCGCCGTTGTAAAAATATTGGTTTGAAAAACCCATAATTGCCTGGTGCATCCGGTATTGCACGGTCAACAAGCAAACATGTTCCGGCAGCGTTTCCAGACAGCGTTCGATCAAGGTAACGGAAAGCCCTTGACGGGCAGCATCCAGGTCTTTCACCGTGGGCGGAAGTTGAAAAGGGTCTCCGGCAAGTACCACACGACTGCATTTGGCAATGGGTATCCAGCAGGCAGGCTCGAGGGCTTGCGCAGCTTCATCGATCACGCAGGTGCGAAAATGCCGCTTGTCGAGTAAGGGATGCGCTGCGCCAACAAGTGTACAGATAATGGCTTGCGCGCCACTAAGGATTTCCTCCACAATGCGGTCTTCCAACATCCTAGCCCAGACATCCAGGTCCTTCGCCTGACTTTTGAGCTGGTTGCGCTCCTGGCGGTCTTCTGACCTAAAACTGCGCTTGTAGCGCCTTGATTGCCGTCGGTATTCTGCGGCTTCAATTTTCAATTTTTTGATGTTTTTGGCTTCAGGGTGGGCTGCCAACAACGCGTCCACGGTGTGCTGCAGCACGCTGTCGTCCACCCGGCTGATGTTGCCAATGCGCACCACGTTCAAGCCTTGTTCGGCCAATCGCTCGGTGAGCAAGTCGGCGGCGGTATTGCTGGGCGCGGCCACCAGTACGGTGCTTTCGGTTTGGGTGAGTTCCTTGATGGCAGCTACCAGGGTGGTGGTTTTACCTGTACCGGGCGGACCGTGGATGATGGCCACATCCCGGTTCTGGAGTATGGATTTAACGGCATGGCGCTGGGAATCATTTAAATGCGGGGCTACTTCGCTGGGTATCAAGGAAATGTCGTGGTGCTGATTTCCTTTATTCTGGGGTGGGGTAGCGCACAATGCGCCCCTTAGTTCGGCAAGCCGATCGCCGCGTGCTTTCATTACGGCTTCAAGTGCCCGTTCCATTTCGCGGTAACTGCGGTCGTCGAACAGCATATCAACACCAAGGTGCCCGGCATTGAGCCAGTCTGGCACATCGCGGGCATTGAGGATGATTTTCATGCGGTTGCGTTCCACGTAGTTGATCACACCTTGTTTTTCCGGCTGATCTTCGTTGACAGCATTGGTGAACAAGCTTATGGCTTGGCCGGCGCGAAGTTGGTGGGGTTCATTGAGGTGGGTGGTTCGCTCCACGACGACAAAAGCCTTATCACCGAGTGCAAAACCAGTATTGAGCACATTCAATGGATACCAGGTATAGCCTTGTTCCACCCTGGCCGAAAGCGGGTTTTCCCGAACCAATTGCAGGAAGGAGCGGTGGTCGGCTTCTTTTTCCTGCCGAAGCAGGTCGAGTAGTTTTTGAAAATGTTGTTGTTGTTGTTCGCTTGTCATGATGGTCGGCGAAAGTACGGCGGCTGTTCGCAAAGGACAGCATGATAAGACATCAGTGCTGGATCAATATGCTTTTAGGGCTCCGTATATTGAAACTGCATTCTTTGCAAAAATTCCAGATCGAGTTTAATTGTCTTGTCTGGCATCTTGAATTCAAATAAATGCCGAACCGCCACTTTGTTGAGCACTTCTTTGAATTCGTTGCCGAAGCGCCATGGATATTGTTGCACTTGTTAGGTTTAGCGTAGCAGTAATCTGGAATAGACCAATCCTTTGCTTTCAATTCGAATGGGATAATAACCGGTCGGAAACTTAGTAAGGTCAATCGCAACATTGGGAGCATCTGGAAATGTTCTAAGTATTTCATTGCCCTGTGCATCATACACATAAAGGGCGCTTATGGCTTCCTGTGTGGTCAAGGTTACATTGAAAACCCCGCTCGAAGGAAGGGGATAAATGTTCAATGCCTCGGATTCTCCCGCCAGCATGGATACTGCCGACATCTGACCGCTCAGCGCGGCGACCCGCACAAACCACACATCCAGCGATCCATCCCGCGTATTGGCCCAAACGGCGCTAATGGTATCCCGGCTCAGTTCAATGCCCATAAAGTCATTGCCACTTTGGGCCAGGATGTTATTATAGGCAACCGGAATGTCGCTCAACCTGAAATTTGCATTAAAATTAGGCGAATTCTTGGGTCGGTAGGCGGCGTAAAATTCAGAAGCCGTGGCATAGCCCGTGCCGATAGCATTCCTGCGATCGCGCCAAGAGATAACCAAAGCGCCATCGTCATCAAAATCGCCCCAGACAAGGTCTTGCATTTTTCCGTTGGCTTGCGAGTCGTCGTTGACGCGCATGGGTGTCGATTTGAACAGGTAAACCCCGCCGCCACTGGGGCTTTCCTGGTAGTCGATATAGCTAAGGAACAAGTTGCCGTTCTGGTCAAACACCATGGATGGGTCGGCCGATTTATAGGCTGCTACAATATGCGGCATGACAACAATAGGCTTCCAAGTCGTTCCGCCATCAAAACTTGAACGCACCTTAATGCTCAGCCGCTGGTTGTTGCCCAGCACAAAGCCCATCCATGCCACCACGATGTTTTGCGGGTTGCTCGGGTTTACAGCGATGAAAGGTTCTCCTTCGAAAACAATGCCGTTGGAGATGTTTTGCTGCTGGGCGTTTAGGTTGGAAAAGAGTAATAAAGCCAGGAATATTATCAGGAAATGTCGGTGCATGTCTATGTTTTTCGGCAAAATACCGCGAGGTGCGGGTCTTCGGTTGCTGAAAAGCGAATAAACACTCAGCACTATATGAAAAACAAAGGTGCTCCAAATAATTGTCAACGCTGTTCCATTAATAGCCGCAGTGCCTTGAGTTAATGCTTTTACTCCGGGAATCCAGAATCCTTCCAGCATTGGAAAGCATCTAATTCTGACTGGGTAAGTGGCGTAGCCCCCGTTTTTGGCATTGTTTTATTTACAAAAACAGATTCGTACATACCATCAAAGTGCGGTTTGATGCTGTTGTAATCTGTGGAGTAAGTCCAATTCGCCGAGCCAGCGCCACCAACTCCGTGGCAAGCGGGAAGGGCACATTTGTTGGCCAGAATCGCCTGCATTTTGCCGGCATTGGTGCTAAAGGTAGCACCTGTTAGGGTGCTGCAATCCAACTTGTCGTCCTTTTTACAAGAATAGAGGATGGTAAATACGGATAACAGAAGAATGGCTGCAATGGAAAGCGGGCTTGTTTTTTTGACTGTCATGGGAAAAATGATTTAGAATATATTTAGGACGAACCTTTTGGCCGACGGTTTAAAGATATGGAGCTTTTTCGGGATGGGAAAATTGAAAGGGTAAAAACAAAAAAACAAAACCCTGGCTTCATAAAAAGTATTGGTTTTAATGCATGAAAAACGACCTTTGCCAAGAATATTCCATCCATAAACAGTGGATACTAAGGCAAACCAAAAATCAACCAACCCAAATCTAAAACAAAAATAGCCTTTTAAACCCAAACCAACCCCACGTTCATCATTCATCATTCATATTGTGGTAAAGTTTCTCAAATTCCTCAGCAACGAAGCGCTCAACCTTGCCGTCGGTTATTTAGCGGGCCTGTCTGCCTCCATGCTCGTATCCCGTTTTTTCGTCAAAAAAGGCATCGTCAACCTCTGGGGCCTGACGGCCAAAAAGGAGGCCATCCAAAAAGGCGACTATGAAACGCTGATGTTTGTCGCTTCTTACCTGATAGGGCTGGTGGTGATGGTGTCGGTGAATTATGGGATGAAGCGTTGGCGCGGGCAGGTGAAGGCGTAAGCTGCGGGGCTAAAATACGAAAAGCGCAGCCTCCTCTTAACTGCGCTTTTCGAAATTTAAATTCGTTAAAGACCTAACTATTCAAGCACCACTTTTTTGGTGGTAATGCCATTTTCACCTATCATTTCAATGCTGTAAAGCCCTGTTGCCAAGTTGCTTAAATCGAGCGGCACTTGGATTTCATCTGGCTGGATCCGGCGCTGCAGTAAAATCTTGCCCATCGGGCTGATCACGCGCAGCAAAGCTCCGGGTTCAAGGGTTCCTCCGACCTGGATTTGACCACTGCTCGGATTGGGAAATACACGCATTTCGGATGCGAATACGCGCATAGCATTTTGCTAAGTACAATGGGAGATACCCAAAAATTTCTCAATTTTCTGTCCGCATTAACACACTCCGTGCAGGCGCTTAATTGAACAATGCTTCCTGGAATATCATCATTACAACGTTTTATATTTTTGAAATCAGGCGCAGATGAGCAATGGCGGTATTTCAAGGTGTTCTGTTTGTGTGTCGTTGCCCACGGGGTAGTCTCTGAAGACCAGGATGCGGAGCTTGGCGAGCTCGGCGATTAAGTTGCAGTCAATGGATGCGGTGAAGGTTTTGATGGTGATCATTCATTTCGTCCATGTTTTCTCATTATCCTCAGGCAAAGTCCGTTGTGTGCGCGGGGATTCAGGTTCGTAGTTTGAAGCGAGGAGGGTATGCTCTTTGTATTCACTTATTAAATCTTGAATTGATAAACTTTATTGAATTATTCCCAAATACAAAAGTAAGCCACAATTCCAAACTTCCAAATTGCCCACCAAGTACCACGCCTCGAAAACAAACAAAACCAATATATTTCCACCCAGTTATTCCCGCTTTTCAGTAATTTGCGCCATCTACAGGGTTAAATGACCTGATTGTCAGCTAATTACCTTCCAGAGTTTTCAAAAACGACTTACATCATCAATATGGCAAATTTCAAGCTTAAAGTGAACGGGAAAATGCGCGAGGTAGAAGTTGACCCTGCTACGCCGCTGCTGTGGGTACTCCGGGATCATTTGAACCTGGTCGGCACTAAATTCGGCTGCGGCATGGCCCAGTGCGGCGCCTGCACCGTGCACGTCGGGAAATTCCCGGCGCGATCCTGCGTAATGCCCGTATCGAGCATCGGCTCCCAGTCCATTACCACCATCGAAGGGCTCTCGGAAAACGGCGATCACCCGGTGCAAAAAGCCTGGCTTGAGCACGATGTTCCGCAATGTGGCTACTGCCAGGCAGGCCAGATAATGTCGGCAGCCGCCTTGTTGCAATCGAATAAAAACCCCAGCGACGCAGAAATTGACGCGGCCATGCACGGGAATATTTGTCGCTGCGGCACCTATACCCGCATCAAAAAAGCCATCAAAACTGCTGCCAAGCAATAAAACCCATCCACTATGACAACGTTTAAGACAAGTTATAATAGGCGCAGCTTCATAAAAACCTCGGCCCTTGCAAGCGGCGGTATGATGTTGGGCTTCAATTGGCTGGCTGGCTGTATGCCAAGCCGCCAGAAAGTGGGCACGCTGCCAAAAGAGTGGTTCGAAATCAACGGCTTTTTGAAAATCAGCGATACCGGGGTGGTCACCATCATGTCGCCCAATCCCGAGATCGGACAAAACGTGAAAACGTCGATGCCCATGATCGTGGCAGAAGAACTGGATGTAGATTGGCAACAAGTACTGGTGGAACAAGCACCGCTCAATACCCAACTGTTCTCAAGGCAGATAGCTGGTGGAAGCCAAGCGATCCGACAGGGCTGGAAGTCGCTGCGTATGGCGGGTGCCACCGCGCGGCAGATGCTCCAACAAGCAGCCGCCAATGCCTGGAGTGCTCCAATAACAGAAATTACCACCGAAAAAGGTGTGCTATACCATAAAAGCAGCGGAAAATCAGCAACCTATGGCGCTATGGCTTCTGCTGCGGCCCTGGTTCCTGTACCTGCGGAAGTGGCGCTAAAAGCCATTAAGGATTTTAAGATTATCGGCACCTCGCGCAAAAATGTGGACGCCCACAAAATTGTGACGGGCCAGCCGCTTTTTGGCCTGGATTATCACCGGGAAGGCATGCTCATTGCCATGATGGTGCATCCGCC
>Ga0105044_10000982_pt1 | contig 36955 bp, 30 predicted proteins | sample MAT01_FD_78092 | JGI IMG/M metagenome (GOLD analysis project Ga0105044, IMG submission 78092) | Freshwater microbial communities from Lake Fryxell liftoff mats and glacier meltwater in Antarctica - MAT-01 | ecosystem: Environmental > Aquatic > Freshwater > Ice > Liftoff microbial mat | place...
CAATGTCTTTAATCCTCGTCTTCAATAAAACTTTATCACGGAATTTACTTCCAGCACTTTTGTGCTTATTGGGTATCAAAGCACCTGCTCAATATCCTTCAGCCTATGCTTATCTAGATAGGTATAATACTATGGCAATTAATGAAATGAAACGAACTGGCATTCCTGCATCCATCACTTTAGGCCAAGCATTGCTGGAGTCTGGATCAGGTACAAGTGTACTTGCCACCAAAGCAAATAACCACTTTGGTATCAAATGCGGTTCTTCTTGGCAGGGAAATACCTTTGGGAGAAAAGATGACGAACGCAGATTGTTGTTCTTTAAGAAGAAAAGTTGCTTTCGTAAATACAATTCCCCTGAAGAATCATATCAAGATCATTCTGAATTTCTCCGCAGACCGAATGGACCCTATCAGTCACTTTTTAACCTTGCCTCCAGTGATTATAAAGGATGGGCGTATGGCTTGAAGCAAGCCGGATATGCCACTAGTGACAGCTATGCTAAAGATTTGATTCGAATTATTGAATTGTACCAACTCTATAAATATGATTCCAATTCTAATCAAGGAACGGTGGTCATTCGCCCTGATAAACCCCTTCCTGAAAACAAAATACCTGTTGAACCAAAAAAGACGACAAGCATCCAGACAGCTTCTAAAGGCTTCACACCTTTGCGCATCAACCAAGTGCGAGCGGCTATGATCACTGAGACCATGAACGTTGACGAATTCTGTACAAGAGCTCGATTGCCCATTAAAAGTATCTTAAAATACAATCCCTGGTTTTCGTCGGCTACATATATGCTTGTAAAAGATGATCTGGTCTATTTGCAAACTAAGAAGAAAAGCTTTTGGGGAACAAAAAAACAGCACTTGCTTGCTCCCAATGAAACCGTTTTTGGACTTTCACAAAGATATGGTGTTCAAGAAAATAAATTGCGTGAAAGAAATGGCTTGACTGCGTATGAAGAACCAGCCACAGGACAATACCTTTATTTAAGAGGAAAAAGAAAAGAAACAGCTAAATTGAAAATAGCCTCTAAACCTATTGCAATACCAATTGAAAAGCCAAGCATTTCACCCGATTCAGAACCTAGGCCTATAAAAGATACGCCTATAGAAAAACCAATTGCTAAAGAAGTGCCAGTCCTCATCGAAGTTTCTCCTACTCAGGAATCCATATCCACACCCTCTGGCAATGAAGAAACTTTCAATTTTGAAATTACTCCTCAATCTACTTCAAAGCCTCCAGCCCAATCAGGGCAAACCATAGAAATCATAAAAGCAGAACCAATTGTTCAGTCACCTATAACCACAGATGTTGTTAAGCCACCTTATCCAAAGGCAGATCCCGTAATGTACACCGTTGGAGTTGGCGATACTTTGTATAATATTTCCAAAAAATTTGGCACCACAGTTGATAAGTTAAAACAATTGAATCAACTTGCAGACAATAATATTCAGATAGGCCGTATATTGCAAATAAGATGAAAAAACATTTAATCCTACTAGGAATTTTGATTTCCGTTTCTGCTGACATCTATGCTCAGTCCTTTGCCTTTGGCATTAAAAGTGGTTTGACTGCCTCTTTGCAGCGATTTGACGGATTCGGAAATGACCCACTTCTGAAAGCTCCAATCATCGGTTACATTGAATCGGATGATCCCGGCGGCTCCGTATTTGCTCAATTCGGGTACCATACCAAAGGCGCAGCCAATATCCCAAGGCAGACCGTAATTTATACAGATCCGCAAGGTAATAATGTGTCTTGGCGGCCTCAAAAGGTTGAATATGAATTCAACAACTTGAGTCTTGTTCTTGGTTTTAAGAAAAAATATCCTGTAGGCAATTCCTTCGCCTATTATCTGTTTGGCGTAAGAGGAGATTATACAGTAAGCACCAATTTTGAGGAGTTCAAAGACTTGAACAATTCCTTCTTTGGTTCATTTCCATCAGATCAATTCGTTCAGCCTTGGAACTATGGCGTGACAATTGGCGGTGGATGGGAGTTTCCCTTTACAGATCTTTTTAGTGGTACTCTTGAGTTTACGGTTAATCCCGACTTTTCACGACAGTATTTTCAGCCTCCTATCCAAAATGTTATAAATCCTTTTGTACCGGGCGGGCCGTTGACATCAATTCCTGAGAGAAGAATTTCAAATATTGCACTTGAAGTTACTTTAGGATTGCGCTTCTTGCATAAGGTAATATACGAAGACTAATTTTTATTCTGCATTATCGTGAAATGCATCAATAACGCTTTTCATGACAATAAACATTGGCTCCTTGCCTTCTTTGGTAACGAACGAACCATCTTCGACGACCAATGAATCTTCAATAAAGGCCAGCAAATCCTCTTGTTGATAATCTTGAAATAGCAAATCAAATCGCTGACTGACCTGATTAGCAGGTAGATGTTCCACTTTGGACCAGTTTTCATCTTCTGATTTTTCCAAATCATCTAATGTAAGTGTTGGGACTCCTCCAGTCGCTCTATGGATAGATGCGATAATTACCACTGTCAAAAAGATAAGACCTTCTCTTTCGTCAGAGGTAAGGCTGTTGAACTCTTCATCTATCAGATACTGGGCCAAACCTAGCTGCTCAGTAGTCAAATAATCAAATTCCTTCTCATAGAGGTCTTTATCGGTATCGAGCAGATCCAATACTTCATCAATCACTGATTCGGATATAAAAGGTAATGGCATAATTAAGCCATTGATGTTTCACGAGGAGCAGCATTAAGAATTTCTTCATTTGCTTGGTCGGCAAAATTGGTGAAATTCTCGTTAAACGCTCTTGCTAGGCTATTGGCTTTCTGGGTGTATGCTTCCTTGTCGGCCCAAGTATTGATTGGGTTCAATATTCCAGCAGGCACTCCGGCACATGATGTTGGCATCATGAGGCCAAAAACTTCATGCTTTTCATAAGCGACATCATCAAGCATGCCATTCAGCGCGGCATTGATCATAGCACGGGTGAAGGATAAAGAGATTCTGTGACCTTCACCATATGGACCAGCCGTCCATCCTGTATTGATCAACCATACATTGACTTTATGCTCTTTCATTCTTGATCCAAGCATAGAAGCATATCTGGCAGGGTGTAGTGGCAAGAAAGGCGCACCAAAACAAGCGCTAAATGTCCTTGTGGGCTCTGTAATTCCGGCTTCTGTTCCAGCTACTTTAGCCGTGTAGCCTGAGATAAAATGATACATGGCCTGCCCAGGTGATAATTTGGAAATTGGAGGCAACACTCCATTCGCGTCACAAGTCAGAAAGAAAATATTGGTGGGATGACCTCCAGTGGATGGGACTCTGATATTGGTAATATGCTCTATTGGATAGGAAACCCGAGTGTTTTCAGTTATCGTGCTATCCTCGTAGTTAGGAATGTTTGTACCCGGCTGAAAGACAATGTTCTCCAATATTGCACCTGGCTTGATAGCCTTGTAAATATCTGGTTCTTTTGCTTCTGACAAATCAATACATTTGGCATAACAACCTCCTTCAAAGTTGAATACCCCATTGTCAGACCAACCGTGCTCATCATCTCCGATCAATTGGCGATTTGGATCGGCAGAAAGCGTCGTTTTACCTGTACCTGATAAACCAAAAAATATTGCCGTGTCGCCCTTATCCCCTACATTAGAAGAACAATGCATAGGAAAAACACCCTTATAAACCGGCAGTTCAAAATTCAAAACAGTGAATATCCCTTTTTTGATTTCCCCAGTATAACCCGAACCCCCAATAAGGATAACTTTCTTTGTGAAGTTGATAATTGAAAAATTATGCTGTCTCGTACCATCTACAGAAGGATTAGCACGAAATCCTGGTGCACACAATATGGTCCATTCGTGAACAAATGAATTGATTTCCTCACTTGTAGGTCGCAAAAACATATTGTTGGCAAACTGGTTAGACCAAGGATACTCTGTAATTGCCTTTATATTGACTCGGAAGTTGGGATCAGCACACGCATATGCATCTCGCACATATAGTTCCGTCCCAGATAAGTAGTTGGCTACTTTTGTATAAAGCTTATTGAATGCTTCAGGAGAAATAGGAATATTAAAATTACCCCAATTTACTTCGTTGATGGTTGTTTCATCTTGAACGCAGAATTTGTCCTTTGGAGATCTTCCAGTAAATTCGCCTGTTTTTATTACCAGGGCGCCTGAGTCTGCCAATTCTCCCATTTTTTTATCCAATGAATGTTGGACCAATTCTCCCCCTGTTAAATTTACATAAACATTTTGGGTGGCATTGATGCCTAATGAACCGAGGTCAAATGAAGGATTCTGTTTGCCAATTACTTTCATGAAAAATCAATTTTAGCCTACTTGATAGGACCTTTGAACTTAAGGAAAAATATAAGAATAGAAACGTAAAGGTACAATCTTTATTCTTTTCGTTACATCATTTACCGCTTTGTTTCGCTTAATTTAAGCCATTTTGACCAATCTGTTAAGTACCTTTGTTGCACAATCTAGTATAAAATTTGATATTCATTATTGATTATGAGTGAATTAAGACACAATAAGATCAAGTCTGCCCTTGTTTCTGTATTTGATAAATCAGGTTTACAACAAATAGTCGAAGAGCTTCATCGCCTCGATATCGAAATCATAACAACAGGTGGCACTGAAAGTTTTATCAAATCTTTAGGAATTCCAGTTACCCCTGTGGAATCACTTACGGGCTTCCCATCAATTCTGGATGGTCGTGTCAAGACCTTGCATCCTGCAATTTTTGGAGGTATTCTTGCTATCCGTGAAAAGGAACATTTGCTGCAATTGGGTGAATACAATTTGGCTGAAATAGATTTGGTTGTAGTTGATCTTTATCCATTTCAAGACACTGTGTCCGCCACTGATGATGAATACACAATCATAGAAAAGATAGATATTGGTGGAATTTCACTTATAAGAGCTGCAGCTAAAAACTACCGTGACGTTGTTATAATCCCTTCGAAAAATCAATACAACAGGCTGTTTGAAATATTGAATCAGCAGGAAGGAGTTACATCACTTGACGAGCGGAAATATTTAGCTACCCAAGCTTTTGGAGTTACCTCCATATACGATACAGCTATTCACGAGTACTTCAATGGCAAATCCGCTTTTAATGTTCACATTGGCCCAGCTACCCCTCTAAGGTATGGCGAAAATCCACACCAGAAAGCCAATTATTACGGTGATTTGGATCAAATTTTCACCAGACACGCTGGCAAAGAATTGAGTTACAATAACTTGATGGATATAGAGGCTGCTATGCAACTTATCCAAGAATTCATAAATGACGATCCTACTTTTGTCATTATCAAGCACACCAATTCATGTGGCGTTGCAACAAGATCAAAGCTGTTTGAGGCGTGGAACGCTGCCTTAAGTTGTGATTCGATCTCTGCTTTTGGGGGAATTTTGGTATGCAATAAGCCAATGGATGTAGCAACCGCATTAGAGATTGATAAGCTATTTTATGAAGTATTGCTTGTCCCTGAATTTGAAGAAGCAGCGCTCAATATACTCAAGCAAAAAAAGAACAGAATTTTACTCAGCTATAAAAATTTCACCCCACAGACCAAAATGTTTAGGAATATCCTCAACGGTGTGATTGAACATGATGCTGACTTGCATCAACACGACACTGAAACATGGAAAAAAGTGACTTCTCCCGACGTTTCTCCTGAGGCAATGAAAGATTTAATCTTTGCCAACAAGTGTGTTAAGCACTTAAAATCCAATACCATCGCTTTGGTGAAAAACAAAACACTGGTTGGAATGGGCTGTGGACAAACATCTAGGGTAGATGCCCTAAAACAGGCGATATTGAAAGCCAAAACCTTTGGTTTTGAGTTGGCTGGAGCTGCTATGGCTTCTGATGCTTTTTTTCCTTTTCCGGATTGCGTCGAAATAGCTTCAAAAGTAGGCGTGAAATATGTGGTGCATCCAGGCGGGTCCATTAAAGACCAAGACAGCATCAATTATTGTGAACATAATGATATGTCGATGTACCTCACTGGTATCCGTCACTTTAAACATTGATTTGAATGTGGCTAACCATTGATGCGGGAAACACCAGAGTCAAAACCGGACTATTTAACCAAACTCAACTTCAAGAAGTGAGGTATTGGACCAAAGAACAGGAAAAGGAAATTCATTCTTATTCGCTTGAAAAAGAAGTTCGTCATGTAATCGTGGCAACGGTTATTGACGGGTTTTCAATAAAGTGGGAATCGCCAATTTCAAGCTTTTTATTGAGTGAAAAAACCCCACTTCCTATTACAAACCACTATCAACAGCCAGACAAATTAGGCAAGGATCGACTTGCTGGAATACTGGGTGCCTGGCATTTGTTCCCAAAACGAAATACGCTGGTTGTAGATATTGGTACTTGCATTAAGTATGATTTCATCAATGAGTCCGGCGAATACAAGGGCGGCAGCATCAGCCCAGGATTGCGAATGCGACTCCGAGCAATGCACCATTTCACATCGAGATTGCCCCAATTGGACTTGGTTGATAATTACGATATTGCAGGGTTGAATACAGCAAATTCCATGATGACGGGAACAATTCAAGGCGTTATTGGTGAAATTCGGCATTTTGTTTCCTTGTACAAGGCGCGTTCTGATGATTTGTCCGTTATATTGACCGGTGGGGACGCAAGATTTCTATCTTTGCACCTCGAATCCAATTTTCATCTAGAGCCTGACTTAGTATTATTAGGATTGGCTGCAGTTTTGAAATACAATATAGACTATGAAGCAAGTAATAATATGTAGCCTTATTCTTCAGTGTGGGTTGTTGTTGGGACAAACTTCCGATAATTCGCCTTACTCAAGATTTGGGCTTGGAGACTTTGCCATCAACCAGCGTGTGCCCTCAATGGGTATGGGTGGCTTAAGGGCCACCTACTCTGATCAAAATAATACAAATTTCGAAAATCCTGCATCGCTTGGGTACCTAAAATCCACGGTGTACGAAGGTGGCATATTTGTAAAACATAAAAGCCAGGAGGCAGGGGGACAAACTGCAAAGCAATGGAGTGGCAATTTAAGTTACCTGTCTTTAGCATTTCCACTTAAGAATCCTCTGAGTGAGGCATTGCAGAAAAAACCTTCTGTCAATCATTACGCATTAGGTATCAATCTTACACCTGTTAATAGTGTCAACTACGACGTTAAGTCCGTTGGATTTGCTCCGGGAGTTGATAGTTTCACCAATGAGTTTACAGGAAAGGGCGCTGCACACAAAGTTCAGTTGGCTGGTGCACTTCAACGCAATAATTGGTCAGTTGGTGCCTCTATTGGCTGGTTGATTGGCAATTTTGAAGCTAGGAAACAAGTTAGGTTCACTGACTTGGCAGACAGTTATATTACCTCAACCAAGGACGAGTACAGTTTGAATGGATTTTCCTGGCAAATTGGTGCTCTGTATGATCATTATCTGACAAAAATTGACAAAAAAGAACCTCAGGCTTTTAGACCAAAGTTGAGTTTTGGATTGACAGGACACGGTACCCAATCTTTTAGGACCAACAAGTCATTTTTGTATTCCCGTATCAATCTTGACCTCATTAGTAGTACCAATAATACCATTGATACCTTCGCTATTTCACCAGCTTTTGGTCTTGATGGATCAGGAAGATTGCCAGCAGAATTAGTGTTAGGTATTATGCATTACCCTTCCAAAAACTTGAAGTGGGGTTTGGATGCCAGCTATTCTAACTGGGAAAGCTACAGGAACGATGCCAAACCCGATACTTCTATCGTACGATTTTCCAATCTTTTGAGATTTGCTGCTGGGCTTGAATATTGCCCAAATCCTGATGACTACAAATACTACTTTAAGAAAATTCGTTACCGTTTTGGTGTTTATTTTCAACAAGATCCGAGGGTTTTGAACGGGAATACCCTAACAGATTTAGGAATAACATTTGGTGCCGGATTGCCCATCAAATTATCAAGGGGTCAGGTTTCGTACGTCCATTGGGCAGTGGAACTGGGTCAGTTTGGTAACTCCAATTTGATTCAAGAAAAATATGCCCGATTACATTTTGCCTTTAGTTTCAGCGATAATAGCTGGTTCTTCAAGAGAAAATTTGATTGAGTTCATACATTGAGCCAATCCATGCAGCTCTAATCAGTTCCGCTTATTTCGACCAATTGACCCGATAGATTTTATGTCCAAAGATCTTTTATACAAAGTTGCTCTCAATCTAATGCCAAATATTGGTCCGGTAACTGTGCGTAATTTGGTCAGCTATTGTGGTGGTGTCATTGAAATATTTCAAGCCAACAAGAAGACCCTAGAAAGTATTCCGGGAGTTGGGCCATCAATTGCCAAAATTGTTACCGAGACCGCTATTCTTGATCGAGCTGAACAAGAGCTTGTTTTCATGAAAAAGAATGATGTACGAGCATATTTTTACCTAGATGAGGAATACCCTAAGAGGCTCAATCACATCAACGATGCTCCTGCCTTATTGTTTGTCAAAGGCAATGCGGATCTCAATCCAAGCCGAACAGTAGGTATAGTTGGAACCCGCAATCAAACTCCGATTGGTATTGCCAACTGTGAAGCTTTGGTAGAATACCTGAACAAATATAATGTGACTATCGTGAGTGGAATGGCCTTTGGTATTGATATCACTGCGCATAAAAAGGCCTGTGACATCAATATGACCAACTTGGGTATTGTGGCTCATGGTTTGGATACGCTGTACCCAGCGGCTCATAAGCCAATAGAAAAGAAATTGATGTTGAATGGAGCTATGATCTCTGAGTTTCCGTCAAAAACCATACCTGACAAAGAGCGTTTTCCTATGCGAAATCGAATCATTGCTGGAATGTCAGACGCTTTGGTCATCGTTGAAACTGCCGCATCTGGTGGATCGATGATAACAGCTGACATGGCATTTGGCTACAACAAAGATTTGTTCGCATATCCGGGCAGACCTCAGGATGTCTATTCGCAAGGCTGTAATACATTGATCAAACGCACAAAAGCCTATTTGACTGAATCAGGACAGGATGTTGTTGAGCAAATGATGTGGCCACTTTTGGATCAAACCAAGGAAATTCAGACAGCCTTATTTGTGGATTTGTCACCAATTGAACAAAAGGCATTGGATTTAATCAGGAAACATGCTGAGTTGAGCGTTGACCAAATAGCTGGTTATATGGGAACTACTCCAAGTGAAACCGCTTCAATATTACTGCAATTGGAGTTTAGTGGCTTGATTAAGAATATTCCTGGCAAACGATACATAATGGTTTAATTCAACTGAACGATTTGAAAAAATCCTTTGTTAGCAATCTGATCTTGTTATTGGGAGCAAATGTTCTGATAAAACCAATTTTCATCTTTTGGGTAGATCGCTCTGTGCAGAACCATTCAGCTACCAGTGAATATGGACTCTATTTTACTTTTTTCTCTTATTGCATGATCCTCTCACTTGCTGTGGATTTTGGTGTTCAAACTTGGTATCACAAGACTATTGCCAACGATAATGCGCACTTTAACACACTTTTTCCAAAGGTTGTCTTGGCAAAGCTTTTCTCTTCCTTGATATACATGACGCTGCTGTTGACCATTTTTTGGAGTCTTAGATACAAGGCAGCCTTCTTTCCTTTGTTCCTGACCATTATACTTTGGCAATTGGTTTCAAGTTGGGTTTTGTTGTTGCGGAGCAATGTTTCAGGTTTTGGTCAATATAAAACCGACGTGTTTTTCTCTATTCTTGATAAGTTTCTGCTTATCTCTGTTTTTGGTATATATTTTCTTTTGCACAAAATTCAAAGCTTTGATACCTCACTTTTTGCAACATGGCAATTGTGTGGCTCGCTTTTTCTTTTATTGATTTTATGTCTTTGGTCCGCTTTCAATCTCCCTTTGATGAGAATGGTTAGACCAAAAGTATCAGAAGCTTTTCAAGTGTTAAAATCTAGCAGTGGATTTGCTTTAGTCATATTGTGTATGTTATTGTATCAAAGGGCAGATTCCATCGTCCTTGAAAGATTTTTAACTGATGGTTCTCATCAAGCGGGAATTTATGCGGCTGCCTATAGATTGATTGATGCAATGAATATGTTGGGATTCTTGGCCGCAGGATTATTGTTGCCAATGTTTGCATCACTAGAGAAAAAGCACTTAGAGAAAATCGGGCTTTTTGACACTTCATTTCGTTTGTTGTGGTGGTTTGTGCTTGTTGCTGCAATCCCAATTTGCTTTAACAGCCAATTCATCATGTCAATTCTGTACCATAATCCTTCTAAAGAGTGGGGTTGGGCACTGAGCATACTTGTTTGGTCGTTTGTTTTTATGACCATGACTTATGTGTCTGGCACTTATTTGACTGCTGGGGGAAAAGTGCAGAAACTTTGGAAGCTCTATGGCTTGGTGACTGTATTCAGTGTGCTGACCAACGTGGTAATTGTACAAACCTACGGCTTATTTGGTGTATGCATTGTTTCAGTAATTAGTAATATGGCCGTTTTTTGCATTCAGACTGTTTTTGCTATTAAAGACATAAAATGGCCTGAGTACAAAGTAATGGTGAAGCAATGTTTGCTTTATCTTACCTTAGCCATTGTAGGCGTTTGGTTATTAAATTCATTATTTTATGAAAATTCACTGTCTGGACTGATTACTAGTTTTATTTTTGTGTTGCTTTTAGGTATTCTGACCAAAGTAGTTTCCGTAAGAAGCTTCCTCGCAGTGTACCAAAATTTTATGAAACCTACATCTTAAAAAAATATTCTTCAACTGCTGAAGAACTAATATTGCTCAAATGGAAAAAAATGAAAACCTGATCAGCATCATTGCTATTTTGTACAGATGGAAGGCACCTATCCTTCGTCTTACAGTTCTTGCTGCTGCCATCAGTATCATTGTGTCTTTATTTCTACCCAACTACTACAGCTCCACTACTACCTTCTACGCAGCAAGTACTGATCTGGCAAAACCAGAAATGATATTTGGTGGTACAACTAAGGCAATGGAATACTATGGTGGTGACGCAGATATTGATAGGATGTTAACGATTGCCGAAAGCCATGAATTAAAAGATTTTTTGATTGATAGCTTCAACCTTATGAAACATTATGATATTGATAGCACTGCTCAAAATGCATCTTTCAAAATTATGGAACATCTCGGTAAACTTTATACGGTGCAAAAAACAAAATTCGATGCCATTCAGCTGACAGTCGAAGACAAAAGTCCTAAGCTTGCTGCTACAATGGTCAATGCCGCTCGCAAAAGGATAAATGATGTTGCCTTGAATCTAATCCGCAAAAATCAGATGAACGTGCTCAGATCTTATCAAACCAGTATGTTGGAAAAACAAAAGGAATTGAATCAATTGGACGATAGTTTAATAATGAGCAGAAAAAGATTTGGGATCTACAATATTGAAGCGCAGAGTGAATTGATGGGAACGACTATTGCCAAAAAAGAAACAAGCTTGACTGGAAACAAAGGTCGATTGAAAATCTATCAAGAACTATCTTCCCCCAACACAGATACCATCATGAACCTGAAAGCCAATATTCGTGGTCTTGAAGATGAAATAAACATGTTGACTGATCTAAGAAGTCCGTCAAGCTTCACCCTAGCCAAATTCAACAATGGTGTATCCAAAGTTGAAATATTACAACAATTGCACCTGCAAGCTAGAAACAGGTTGAGTTATGACCTTGAGCGATTCAACCAATTACAAAACACCCTTGAAGCAGATATTACTTCATTGATTTTAATTGAAACAGGTCAAGTGCCAATTGTTAAATCCAGACCTCGACGCTCACTTATTGTTATAGCGAGTATCTTGGCTGCTTTGCTATTGGGCACAATAACTGCTTTGCTGCTAGATAATTACCGCAATGTTAATTGGAAGGAACTACTGAATGCCTGAGGCGAGCATTTTTCAAAAACACTCTAAATCACAAGCTTCCGGGCTTTGGTGGTTTACTGCTGGACTCTTTTTGCTCAGCTTAGCCGCCAGTATTTGGTTGGAGAAAAGCTGGATATTGGGTATTCCATTTGCCTGGATATTTACCTATGCCACCATTCTCAACATAAAAATACCATTCTATATTTTACTGGCTACGATACCGTTGAGCACTGAGACCAGTTTTGAGAATGGTTTTTCCACTGATTTACCCGCTGAGCCACTGACCGTTTATTTGATGTTCATCTATTTCGCTTATGTTTTACAACAAATGCGGACTATGAGCAGTCGATTCTTTTTGCACCCCATCTCTTTGCTGTTGCTGGGTCATGTGGTATGGATCGGCATTTCATGCATCAACTCATACAATCAGCTTGTTTCGATAAAGTTCTTTCTTGCTAAGATTTGGTATGTTGTGGTATTTTATTTTCTGTCCGGTCTAATTTTAAAAGACTTAAAGGAAATCAAGAAATATACTTGGTTTATTCTCATTCCATTGATAACAGTAGCCATAATTGTTGTCATCAGGCATGGTATGGTTGGTTTTAGCTTCAAGGAGATTAGCCATATTTACTATCCATTTTTTAGAAATCATGTTGATTATGCTTGCCAATTGGCCTTGTTTATACCATTTGTTTATGTGGCGCGCTCTTGGTATAATAAATGGAGCAATAAGTGGCTATTTCTATGGTTTGCTGTTGTTTTTTCGTTTTTAGCAATTCAAGTATCTTATACCCGTGCTGCCATCGGGGCATTATTTATAGGTATTGGAGCGTTTTATGTAATGAAATACAAATTGCTCAAGCCTGTATTAGTCCTTGCTGCCGTCGGAGTGACCTTGTTCTTGGCATCCATGGCCAGTGGAAACAAATATCTTCGATTTGCTCCAAACTTTGAAAAGACAGTCACACACCAAAATTTTGAAAACTTATTAGAAGCTACTTATAAACTGCAAGATATTTCAACCATGGAAAGGGTCTATCGTTGGGTGGCTGCCAGTCAAATGATTAAAAAAGAGCCTTGGTTTGGATTTGGGCCAGGCACCTTTTATTTCTTCTATAAATCTTATACGGTTTCAAGCTTTAAAACCTATGTAAGCTACAATCCTGAAAAATCAGGTATACACTGCTACTATCTGATGACACAAGTGGAGCAAGGAATATTCGGATTGATTATTTTGTTGAGTCTGATATCTTTTGCTTTGATGCGATTACAGTACTTATACCACACTGTGGAAGATAAAGCATTAAAAAAAGTAGTTGGCGCTATTTTGGTGAGTTTTGTTATTATTTTATGCCTTTTGGTAATGAACGATATGATTGAAACCATTAAAGTTGGTCCCTTTTATTTCATTATTCTTGCATTGATTACCAATATCGATTTGATGGTTCGAAGCGAAAAGGAATCAAGTGTTACCCCTCAAACAACTCCGGCTGGTTGAGATTGTCCTCTGCATCTGGGAAGACATCCTCGTTGAATCTTAAAATATTACCCATGCTGTAGCAGGTTCTACAACGGGGCTCGTAATGTTCTAAAGCGCCTAGCATCACTCTTTCATTGTCATCCACCAATCTATACGAGTGAGTAGCCAAACTTCCACAATGTGGACATATTGCGTGCACTTTCGTAATGTATTCCGACACTGCAAGCAATCCGGGGATAGGACCAAATGGTTTGCCCAAATAATCCATATCCAGGCCTGCAACAATCACCCGAATTCCTTTTAAGGCCATTTCCTGGCAAACATCCTGCAATTTCAGGTCAAAGAACTGCGCTTCATCAATTCCCAACACACTGAATTCTATCTTTGATTTCAATATTTCTTCCGAATTCGAAATGGGTATGGCTTCCAGAGAATTCGAATTGTGACTTACAACATCGTTTACTGCATAGCGCTGGTCGATTGCAGGTTTAAAAACTGCTATTTTTTGATTAGCTATCTTTGCCCTTTTCAGTCTGCGGATCAGCTCTTCCGTCTTGCCTGAAAACATAGAACCACAAATAACTTCTATCCATCCACTGCGCTGTCCTTTGTAATGCGGTTCTAAAAACACAATATTTAAAATTTAAATGTCCTCAAATCTAAAGAAATTATAAGAATTTATAAAATTCGTACCGTGAAATTCGTTAATCTTGACACAAAAAAAGAATTATGCAACAATCGAGTCCAATAAACAGCCTAAAAACTCTCCTTTCAAAGGCATTATCACTCGCAAATTCCGCTTCCATTTCCTTGATTGAGAAGGATATGATTATGGCTTTGATAAGGAAAAGTTATGAAGAAGCCTATATGCTTGAAATAGAAAGTAGTTCAATTCCTGAAGAGCAAAATAAACTGGCTGCAGATCCTGTAATCATTCCTAAACCAATTCCAGAAGCAACTCCTGAACCAATAATAATTCCTGAAGTACTACCTGCTCCTGTTCCATTTGAATTTATTGAAGAAGTCAAAATCACTGTTCCTGTAGCCGAACAAGTTGTAATTGCAGAGCCTGAAATTATCCAAGCGGAGTCAACTGTTGTTGCGCCAGTTCAATCAGTGGACCTGTCTTCGCCCGTGATGGAAGAAAAACTTGCACCATCTCCCAATTTTGCTGAATTAATGGAAAAGGTAAAACCAAAAGAGATTGTAATGCCGACTCAGAAGATTGAAGAAGATGATGAGCCAATGTTCTTCTCCGATATACGACTTGAAGATATGTTTGACCCAAAGGCGGCCTCTGAATTATCAGAAAGATTGAGCGCTTCAAAAATTGATAATATCGTAACAGCAATTGGCTTAAACGAGCGAATCTTTACGATCAACGAATTATTCGAAGGCAACAACGATGAATTTCAGGATGTATGTGCCCACTTGAGGCAATTGGGTAGCTATGCACAGGCCAAAAGCTATCTGTCCACCTCCGTTATCGACAGATACAATTGGATGGCTCCGGATAAATTCCGCAAAGCAAAGGAATTCATCAAATTGGCTCGCAGATTGTACATATAATCTCAATAAAACAAAATGAAAAAAATTGCTGTATTTACCTCTGGTGGTGATTCTCCTGGCATGAATGCTGCCATTAGAGCTGTTGTCCGTGCTGGAATCCATTCAGGGCTGGAAGTTTATGGAATATTGCGTGGATATGAAGGAATGATAGATGGAAACTTTGTGCCAATGGATACCCGCAGCGTAAGCAATATCATCCAGCTCGGTGGCACGATACTCTACACTGCACGAAGTGAAAGATTCCGAACACCAGAGGGAAGAAAACTGGCGTTTGAAAATCTAAAAGCACACGATATCGATGGTATTGTTGCGATTGGAGGGGACGGAACATTTACAGGAGCTGATATTTTTACCAAAGAGTATCCACTAAAAATAGTGGGATTGCCGGGAACCATAGACAATGATTTATACGGAACAGATTTCACAATTGGTTATGATACTGCCATAAATACTGCCATGTGGGCAATTGACAATATCAAGGATACTGCCAATGCTCATGATCGTTTGTTCTTTGTAGAAGTAATGGGACGCGACAGCGGATTCATAGCCTTGCGCAGCGCTATAGCCGTGGGAGCCGAAGCAGTTTTAATACCCGAAACTCATACAGACATTGATCAATTGTATGATAAAGTTAGAACTCAAAGTGATTTAAAGAAACGGGCTTGTATTGTGGTAGTTGCTGAAGGCGACGAATTTGGTGGTGCCTATAAAATATCAGAAGAGATCCGTAAAAGAGATCCGAAGTTAGACATTCGTGTATCTGTACTCGGGCACATGCAGCGTGGTGGCAGACCCAGTTGTATGGATCGATTTCTTGCCAGCAGATTGGGACTAGAAGCAGTAAAAGCCTTAAATGATGGAGTTTCGGGCGTAATGATTGGACAAAGTCATAACAATATCACATATACTCCGTTTGAAAAGTCAATAAAACTAAACAATACCTTAAACCCAGTGTTGACTGAGATGGTAGAAATCTTATCATGAACGATCATTCCACAAATCTTGCATTGCTCAAAAAAAGATTGCGTTGGCCATTGGCCTTTGTGGCGTCCCTATGGATTGTACACTTAACCAAGATCTTTTTAGGCTGGGACTTGGGTTTTCTGGGTGTCTTACCTCAAACAAAACAAGGTTTAATAGGAATATTTACTGCACCATTTATTCATGGCGATCTTCCTCATTTGATATCCAATACTATTCCTTTGGTCGGGATGTTATTGATTATGGTGTTGGTCTATCCACGTGTTGCATTCAAAAGTTTCATGCTGATCTATGTTCTGACAGGAATCAGTGTATGGATTTTTGGGCGAAAAATGGTGTTTCATATTGGAGCCAGTGGAGTGGTTTATGGCTTGGTGGCATTTGTTTTTTGGAGTGGGGTGTTCCGCAGAAGCATGAAATCCATTGTACTAGCTCTCATCATGGTGGTTATTTATACACCAATGTTTGCAGGTATCTTTCCAAATAAGGAAGGTGTGTCTTGGGAAAGTCATTTATTGGGAGCCATCATGGGTGTATTCACTTCATTTTACTTTAAACAAGAACTGGAAGTTGATGAAATGGAAGAGTCAAATCATATAGTAGATCCTGAAATGGAAGCTAAAGCCTATTTCTTTCCACGTGACGTATTCGAAAAAACGAAAGCTGAAAGAGCGGCTGAACAGTTGCGCAACAGTCAGAACTGGATGTCTGACACTTCTTTGTAACCCCTGCTAATCAATCCTTTTACTATCTAATTAATTTTTGATAGGTAAAAATCATTAGTTTCCACGCAATGGATATTATTGAGAAATACACCTAGATTTCTATTGAAATTTTGCAGTTCAACCTAGGTGAATACTTCATCGATCCCGTTTCAAGATGTTAATAAACCGTTTACTACTTTCTATCTTCAGCCTGAATTTTGATTTGTATTCAAAAAATTGGAACTTGCAGTCTTAAATTATTTCATGAAATTAACATTTCAACTACTTTTTGTTTTTTTGCTGCTCATCGGCAATGGTCTGGTTGGACAGAATTACAATTACGTTGAACAGGCGCGGAGCAAGGAAAAGCTTGATACCATTTACCCGTACAATGTGCTGCTCAAAACAATGAATGGCGACTCAAGTATCAGCAATAAACTTTTTGCTGCCAATGGCAAGCCTAGTTTATTGATTTTTTGGCTGACTACCTGTTATCCTTGTAGAATGGAAATGGATGCCATAGCCATTAAATATCCTGAATGGCAAAAAGAGTTGGCTTTCAACACCTATGCGATTTCTACAGACTGGGCTCATAATATAGGATCTATCAATAAACGCTGGAAAGACAGGGAATGGCCTTTTGAATTTGTTTGGGATTACCACAAGGAATTCAAAGAAATAATGCCTGGTGGTTTGAACGGTTTGCCGCAAGCTTTTGTGATTGATGGAAAAGGCAAGATAGTATTTCACAAAAGGAAATACAATACTGGCGACGAAGATTTACTCTTCGAACAATTGAAATTGGCCGCGCATGCAACCAGTCATTAATATCGGTTGGAAATTACTCCGCTTTCTTAGCAGCAAGCTTGAGCTTTGCTAATTTTGCAGCTTTAGGTCGGCTATTACCGTTACTTCCAAGGATGATTTTTCCTCTTTTTGATCTTTTATCTCCTTTACCCATGGTGGTATTTATTTGAATTAAGGGTGCAAAGCTACGTTAAATAGACATGAAATGAAACTCCTAAGCGAAATCTCTTATTCTATACCCGTGGCTATAGACATTGAACCGTCCTGATTTCAAAAATCCAACCAGACTAATTCCAGCCTCAACCGACAATTCTACTGCCAAACTGGAGGGTGCTCCAATAGCTGCAACTACTGGTATTCCTATCATTGCTGCTTTTTGTATCAATTCAAAACTCGATCTTCCACTCAGCAAAAGTATATCTGGGTTGAGTTCGGTGTGATTTAATAAATATCCAGCTATTTTATCCAGCGCATTGTGTCTTCCTACATCTTCTCTCAACGTGATCAGTGTTCCTGTTTCCGTAAAAATTCCGGCTGCATGCAAACCACCTGTCGATTCAAATACTGATTGTGCTTCGAGTAAAGTTTGTGGCAATGACATCAAAACATTCGGATCAATAGCCAGTTGGAGTGATGTTAAAGCTCTTTTTCGGACTTGAAAAATGGATTCTATACTTGATTTGCCACAAACACCACAACTGCTGCTGGTGTAAAAGTGCCTGTCTAGTTTGCTCGTATCTGGATTGAAATCCTTTCTTAATTGAACAGCAATCACATTATCTCCATTCACAGTTTGCCAGACTGGAAGCCTTTCCACAGCCGATATTTCATGAAATGATTCAATAATTCCCTCCGTAAACAGAAATCCTAAAGCCAATTCTTCATCATTGCCTGGAGTGCGCATCGTAATGGATATTGGCTTGCGAATTAATATTCCATTAGACCAATACTCCAGTTGAATTTCCAACGGCTCCTCAACAGCGAGTTCGTCCATTTCAGTAGTCAAACCCTTATTGTTCCATTTCTGAATCGGAACTTGCTTAGAATGCCTTTTCATTATTTATTGTTTGAATGGCAACAATGCGTCTGCAATTTTACGATCATTGGACAGCCTTGGAACTTTGTTTTGACCACCCAACTTACCTTGACTTTTCATGTACTCTCTAAAAGCACCCTTTTTCAACACAGTTAACACCAATGGTTGCAATATCTTGCCCGATATTAGATCTTGATAATAGATGTTCTGTTCAATCATGGCCTTGTCCAATTCCTCCGCAAATTTTATGGGATCACTAGGAAATTGGTCGAACTCAACAAACCACTCGTGATAAGGCTTGGATCCAGATTCAGTATTCACTTGTGGTGCTACGGTAAATTCTACAACACTGCAGGCAATCTTGGCACTTGCTTGTCGCAAAGCAGCTTCCACTTCCTTGCCTATCACATGTTCGCCAAAGGCTGAAATAAAGTGCTTTACCCGCCCAGTTACCCTGATTCGGAATGGTTGCAATGAAGTAAATTCGACTGTATCGCCAATGTTATATCCCCATAGACCAGCATTGTTGTTGATGATGATGGCATAATTAACTCCCATTTGCACTTGGCCCAAATGTAGTCGTGTTGGGTGTTCTGCATATATTTCATCAGCGGGAACAAACTCAAAGTAGATACCTGAATTGGCATTGATCAACAGCCCCGAATCACCCTGTTTATCTTGAAATGCTATGAAGCCCTCCGATGCCGGATAAGTCTCCACACTATCAATTCGTTGGCCTACCAGTCTTTCAAGTGCAGAACGATAAGGTTCAAAATTAACTCCCCCATATACGAACATATCAAAATTGGGGAAAAGCTTTTTGATGGTTGATTTGCCTGATTTTTCGAGCAGTCGTTCGTAATACATTTGAACCCAAGGTGGAATTCCGCTGATAAGTCGCATATCCTGCCCTATTGTTTCCTTAACAATTGCATCCAATTTTTCTTCCCAGTCATCTATACAATTGGTGGTGTAACTTGGGAGCTGATTGGTTTTCAACCATTGTGGGACCTGATGATTCACTATACCTGATAGTCTGCCAGTGAGTATGTCTCCTGTTTTTTCAAGTTCTGGGCTACCAGACAGGAAGATTATCTTTCCATCAAAAAAACTACCTTTGCCAGTAGTGGAATAGTAATGCAATAGTGCATTGCGTGCGGTACCAAAATGATTACTCAAGCTGTCCTTGGTTAAGGGAATGTACTTAGCACCTGAAGTTGTACCACTTGTTTTGGCAAAATATATGGGAATGCCTGGCCATAAAACGTTGCGTTCGCCCTCTTTTATTTTAGCAATATACCCAGCTAAGGCTTCATAATCTCTGATTGGAACCGAATCTGAAAAATCTTGGGCAGTTTTAATTTCATGAAATGAGTGATCCCTTCCAAAGTTCGTCTTTGCAGCCTTAAGGACCAGTTTTTCTCTAATCCTATGCTGACAATTGACTGCATCAGCACTCCACCTGCGGATGTCAGCGGATACCTTATTGGCATATAGCCGTATCAAATTTGATTTTAATCCCATAGAAAGTAAAGTTATGTTAAGCCTTCCAATCCTTGGTTATAAATTGCTTTATTTAGTATTTTGAATCAAGTTTTTGACGTGAAATTCTCTATTAAAATACTTTATGCTTTTGCTATCTGAAGGTATAATCAACTCCGGTAACTTGAGTCAAAAGTGTGTCAGGCGCGTCCAATATTATTGCATTTTTCTCGAGTTTAGGCGTAACGGGTGAATTCTTTTGCAAATACTCTGTCATTGTCTTGTGTAAGGTTGAGCTTGTATTCTTTGGCTCTAAAACTCCTTTTATTCTGCACAGCATATCTGTTGGATCACCATCACGCTCGCATGCCAATATTGAATATAGCTTATCCATTTCAATTGGCTTTCCCTTGATCGTTAATGATTGAATTCTTTTGCCCATTTCACCAAAAGCATTGAAGCTGGCTTCCATTCCTTTGAATTTGACTACCCATCCACCAAAACGTTTGGTTGCATCCTTTGCAAATACATTGTTTAATTCCTTTTCAAGCCATTCATTCAGTTGTTTTCCTGAAACCATGGCGGTACGAACCGTGCTGTCAACTGGCAGCATGTCAAATACAAATCCATTGGTGATGGGAATATTGCCCGTACCGTCAGGAGTAGTTCTCGGGGGGCAAAATCGGAATCCGTTGCTCAAAACAATGTCGATTTCGGGAAATTTCCAACTGAGCGCATCCAGAATCATGGTATCAATTGGATTTTCGACTACAAAATATCTGTACAGTGGGATGGTACTATAACCTATAATTTGGTTGATATCTTTTTTGAAGTCTGCCTCATTTTCGGAAAGTAATTGATCAATTTGCTTATTTGGTTTTAATTTATCAGATTCTACTTCAAGAAGCTCATAATGATCTTCAATTACAATTCCGTTTTCAATAGTTAGGTCTAATTTTCCAATAAATGAACCAAAGGCTCCTGGTTCAACTACTTTGGCATACTTGCATTGAATGGGCTTCCTGACTCGTTCATGTGTGTCGCCTCCAAGTATGTAATTAACGCCTTCACATTCAGGGGAGTCAGCAAGTGCGATCTGCTGTGATAAGCCCAAATGAGCTATGATGATAATGAAATTACATTGCTCTTGATTCTTTAATACATCAATGTAGTAAGCGAGATTCTCTTCTGGTTTGGTGTACAATATGCCCTTGCTGTAATTGGGGCTTTGTCGCAATGGAACCAAAGGGTCGGTGTAACCGATAAATCCAATTTTGGCACCGGCTACACTCCAAGTATAATAAGCTTGAAAAATCAGCTCTCCTTTTTTGCCTTCTCCCCAATCGTGGTACATATTGGCACATATTTTTGGGGCGGACAATTTACCCAACAAGGTTTGCATTTTTCTCTTCCCATATATCACCTCCCAATTCCCAGGCAAATACAAGTCATAATCCATTGCGTTCAATATGGGAACAAAAGCCATTCCAGTTGTTTTGACACTCAGCTCGCTGCCTTGAAACATATCACCTGTGTCGATAACAAAAGTATTGGGGTTGCTCTTTTTTAATTGCTTCAGCATGGTAGCCATGTGGGCATAACCACCAGTTTTTCTGAAAACCGTCTTCCCATTTTCCCAAAACAATTCGTCATGTGGGTGTATTTGGCAGTGAACATCTGTGGTTTGAAGAATGCTAATTGTAGTTTTTTGACCTCCAATTGGTTTTTCATTATCCAAAACTAATTCATCAACGGAGTCTGACTGGTTTTGCAATGAAAATCCTGAAAGCGGCGCCACGAGCCCCACTCCAAGACCAAACTGCCCGAGGGATTTTATAAATTTCCGTCTTTTATTGTTCTCCATGTTTTTTGTTTAAAATCCACCTTTGATGTAACTCCATCCCATTTCTTGTTTTTCAACTATTTCCGCTATTCCGGCGGCAACAATTTGTGCTTCTGGCAAAAGTTCTGATACTAAAATTTTTCGTTGTTTCATTGTGTTTTCGCAAACCATGAATGAAATGTCCATCGACTTTAGCTCGCGAATGGCAGCAATGTGCTTGGATTTGGCGGACATCAAATAATCAATTCCGTTGTTATAAAGCACCACTTCAATTTTGGCTTTGGGCCAATGGGCTCTAAGATTTTGAAGTTGTTTGGTGAAGGCTTTTTGTTGCAGCGTATCTTGGGCGTTGGTAAAAGCGAAGACTATTTTATGCTGTTTTTTTTGTGCGAATGCATTTGCGCTGCCCACTGTGAGAAGCAAAATAACTAAAAACTTGACGTATTTCATTTGAGGCTATATTTTGTTTTTTGACAACTTTTTATTTTCGCTGATGATGGGTGCAAATGGACCCAGCTTGTGTTGCTCTTCTGAAAACTGATCCGCAAAAGGACCAAATGGATGATCAAAAGGCTTTTCCGAAATTTTAGGCCAATCTGAACTCAGATCTTTGATTGGTCTTGCTTGAGAATTTACAAATGCCGCCAAGTCCCAACACTCTTCATCTGTTAATAAAGGGTTCTGAAAACTTGCGCCTTGTGGCATGTTGTATTTTATATAACCGGCAAATCGGCTCATTCTGAATAAGCCTGCGCCAATGTTGTATGAATTTTTTCCCCAAAGTGGCGGATATGTATATTCTGTTTGGTTAGCGGCAAAGATCCCTTGACCATCCGCTTGGTGACAACTTTGACATTTTAGCTCGAACAGCACTTTACCCTTTTCAGGATCCAGTTTTCTATTCAAAGCCGTCAATTCATAGATACCAGTTGCTTTGGGTTTTGTTCCTTTCTTCACATCACTGCCTATGTATTCAATGTAGGCTTTCATCGCAAGAATTTCTTTGCTGGTATTGGGCAATGGTTTGCCATTCAGGCTACGTTCAAAGCAATCATTGATTCGTTTAAAGATATCCTCCTCTTTTCCGCTGCGCGATCTGTATTTGGGATAAGTAGCATAAACTGCTCCATAGTTATTTCCCCAGGGTTTGGTTCCTGCATCCATATGGCAGTTTTGACAGTTCATACCATTGGTGGATTGTGAAACAGATCCTTTGGGTCCCAGATATTTTGAGGTATGTGCAATTAGTTCTTTGCCGTACTCAATTTGTTCTTGGGTTGCCTGATCGGATTTCAGCGTTTTCATGTCTGTTGGTTTCCAAAAGCTGGCTATTTCGTTTTCCATTTTTGAAATGGAATCCCTTTTGGCTGTAGCTTCCTTGAAGGCTTTGTCAAAAGCAATTTCTTCAGGGGATTTTTTGAACCAGTACCTTGGATCAGGATTGAAAAACAATGCAAGCATTAAAAGAATAACACCAAAAACCATGAATGTCATCATCAAAGACAATTGCTTGATTATCTTAAGAAATCGTTCATCATTTATACTTTGAGGTGTCATAAAGCTATTTTATGATAATCAGTGAGGTAATTTTTCTCTGAAATAGCCATAAACCCAAGTTCCAGAGATTGCGCTCAAGAGTGTTATAATAATTACTGAATATCCAATACCTATCTGTGCGTATAATGGTCCTGGACAAGCGCCGGTAATTGCCCAACCCAATCCAAAAAGCAATCCGCCATAAATTATTCCCTTGTTAAATGGTTTTTCATGAAATTGGATTTCTTCGCTATAAATGGTCTTAAGTTTTAGTTTTTTGATCAACCATACTGATATTGCTCCCACCACTACTGCGCTACCAATCACTCCATACATGTGAAATGATTGCAATCTAAACATCTCTTGAATTCTATACCAGCTGATAATTTCGCCTTTGACAAAAACAATTCCAAATACAATTCCCACCAATAGATATTTGAGCTTGTGTTGCCATTTATGTTCCAACTGACTGACATTTATGCACATTGCGTCCAATGAGCGCACCTCAAAATCCATATTCGTTTCAGCTTGATTATGCATAAGTGATTAATATTAGAGTGAAAGAATAAGAGGAAGAATAAAATTGGCCATAAGAAATCCGCCGGCCATAAAACAAATCGTTGCTACGAGTGAAGGCCATTGCAGTGTGGATAAGCCCATGATTGAGTGGCCACTCGTGCAGCCTCCTGCATATCGTGTGCCGAAGCCTATCATGAACCCGCCAATAACCAACACAAAGAAGCCACGGAGCGTAAAAACTTGATTCCAAGAGAAAAGCTGTTCCGGCATCAATCCATTGATTTCGGTGATTCCATAAGATGATAATTCAGTTGCTAGTTTGGGTTCAATAAGTATCGGCTGAGGATTGGCTAGGAAACTGGCAGCAATGATTCCGCCAAGTAATATCCCAAAAACAAAAACCAAGTTCCATGCCTCTTTCTTCCATTCATACTGAAAGAACGGAATTTTTGAAGGAAAACATGCAGCGCAGATGTGTCTCAATGAAGAACTAATACCAAATGATTTATTCCCAATAATTAGAAGCAATGGAACAGTTAATCCAATTAATGGACCAACCACATACCAAGGCCAAGGTTGTTTCAGCGTTTCAATCAGATTCATAAAGTATGGTTTAATTAGTTTTTAATGTCTTGGATTGGCATACGAAATTGGTTCTCGGAATGCTGGTTTCAATCAATCCATTGTAGCCTCCAGATATTTCTGTGAAATTTCGATACCCACGGGCTTGCAAAATACTTGCAGCTATCATGCTTCTGTATCCACCGGCACAATGCATAAAAAAATGTTCGTTTGGATTGATGTCATTGATCCATTTATTGATATCTGCCAGTGGCCTACTATATGCTTCTTCAACATGTTCGGCACTGTATTCACTTTCTTTGCGAATGTCAAGAACCTTATCAACCCCAATATTGACCTTAGAGGCAAACTCTTGAGGAGTAATTCTATGAATGGAATCTATTTCCTTGCCCGAATTCTTCCAAGTATCAAATCCACCATCCAAATGTCCCAAGATATTATCAAAACCAACTCTTGTTAGGCGGGTCACTGTTTCTTTTTCTTTGCCAAGTTCAGTGATCAACACAATAGGCTGCTTTACATTGCCTATCATGGCGCCTACCCAAGGGGCAAAATCGCCATTGATACCAATATTGATGGCCTGAGGCACAAAGCCACTGTAAAACTCCGTATTATTGCGAGTATCAAGGATCAGGGCGCCAGAATCTTCAGCAGCTAACTCGAATTCTGCAACACTCAATGCTCTCATTCCATTATTCAGGACTGTATCAAAACTGTCATAACCCGTTTTGTTCATGGCTACGTTCATACCAAAATAAGCAGGAGGCGGTAGCAAGCCATCAGTAACTTCAGCTATGAATTCGGACTCAGTCATGTTTGCTCTTAGTGCATAATTCAATTGTTTTTGAAGTCCAATAGTAGAAGTAGTTTCCTTGCTCATATTCTTGCCACATGCACTTCCTGCGCCATGTGCAGGATAGACAATCACATCATCAGGCAGGGTCATAACCTTGTCTCTTAATGAATGAAATAAAATTCCTGCCAACTGTTCTTGTGTCATTGAAGCTGCCTTTTGAGCCAAATCAGGTCTGCCAACATCTCCAATGAATAATGTATCACCACTGAATATTGCGTGTTCCTTCCCATTTTCATCTAGCATCAGGAAGCAAGTGCTTTCCATGGTGTGTCCCGGAGTATGAAGCACTTTGAAGCTGATGTTACCAACTTCAAAAACTTGGTTGTCCTCAGCAATAATCGCATCAAAAGCTGGATTGGCATTGGGACCAAATACAATAGGTGCACCAGTTAACTTGCTCAAGTCCAAATGGCCGCTTACAAAATCAGCGTGAAAATGCGTTTCAAAAATATATTTCAATTTAACACCATCTCTGATCAATCGATCAAGATAGGGTTGGGTTTCGCGCAAAGGATCAATGATAACAGCCTCTCCATGAGAATGTATATAATAAGCCCCTTGTGCCAAACATCCCGTATAAATTTGTTCTATTTGCATAAAGTGAAATTGTTTTGTATAAAATTGCTAAATTGAATGAGGGTTAAAAGTGATGGTCTTGTTTTGTAAAGTCTGTTAAACAAGTAAAATTACTTAAAAAAAAGTTCTTTGCCAATGATGTATAATCCCATTAACAATACAAACCAACCAAACGCAGGCTTAAGTTTTGCTCCGTCAATTTTCTTTGATAAAAAACTTCCAATAAATATACCTCCAATTGCATATCCTGAAATTTTGAAAAGAAATGGCCAATCAATAATTGTCTCTCCACCTTCACCGAAAAACCCAATCAAGGATTTTGCGGCAATAATAACCAATGAAGTTCCCACTGCTTCTTTCATGGGCAACTTACTGAGAATTACCAACGCGGGAATAATTAAAAATCCTCCACCTGCGCCTACCAAACCGGTAAGCAACCCCACCACAAAACCTTCGAGTAAAATAATTGTGTAATTGAATTTTTGTGGTTGGATGGATTCTGATGCTTGCTTTGAATCTTTTTTAATCATACTATAGGATGCAGCAATCATCAATACCGCAAATAACAACATCAACAGGACGCTCTTAGTAACTACAAAATTGTTGAGGGTGAAAACCTCTTGAGGTATGGCTGGAACAACATACGCCCGGGTAAGAAACACAGCAATGATTGAAGGAATACCGAATACAATTGCCGTCTTGATATTTACCAATCCTTTTTGGAAATAATTCAGAGAACCTACTGCACTAGTTAGTCCTACAATAAACAATGAATAGGCTGTGGCAAGCACAGGATCAACGCGGAACAAATAAACCAAAACAGGTACAGTAAGTATGCTCCCGCCTCCACCTAGTAATCCGAGTGCAACGCCAATTAGGATTGAGCAAATGAATCCAAAGTACTCCATGTCTTAATTTATATCATACAAAGGTCAACAATTATTATTCCATGCTTGGTAACATTTGTAACATTGCCCGTGAAAAATTTTAAAACAGGAAAGAGGGTACTTGATATTCTGAAATTCGAACTTTTGGGGAAATTCCTAAAAACCAAGTAAGGGCAAGTTGACATTATTTCATGATGGTGTTTTTCATTTCTTTATATTGTGTGCCTCGGCATATTTTTTTTTAAATTCTTTGTTGAGCCATTACTTTGTTTTTCCATTGTTTTCTATTACTTTTATTATCAAATTTTTATAAAACAGCGTGAAATACAATATCTGCATAGTTCTTTTCCTCCTTTCACTAACCAAAAGTGATCTTATATTGGGGCAACCTTGTCCTTGCACTGTGTCGGCTGGTAATGATAAAAACTTATGTGAACCCGGTGGGGATGTTACATTAAATGGTAGTATCACTGGCACTCCATTATCTTATGAATGGACTCCAGCCATTGGCTTAAATGACCCTGAGGTACTCAGTCCAATTGCAACAGTTGACCAAACTATCACATATACTTTAACGGTAAAATGTCTGAACAATACCAATTTGGTTGTCAATTCTAATTTCAATAATGGGAATACCAGTTTTACAAGTGACTATTTGTACAATCCAATCAGTGTTGTCAATGAAGGGGTATATTCAGTAAGTAACAATCCCCAATCTGTCCATCCTGGATTCCAACCTTGCACTGACCATACAGGTGGCGGGCAGATGATGGTCGTAAATGGTTCTGGTACTCCAAACCAAGATGTTTGGTGCCAAACAATAGCCGTAACACCCAATACTGACTATGCTTTTGAAACTTGGGTTGCCACTCTTGTAGCTGCCTCACCAGCCCTTTTACAATTCTCTATAAATGGGCAAACAATTGGTCCAATATTTCAGGCGCCTGGATCACCTTGTAATTGGGAACAGTTCTCAGCAACATGGAATAGTGGGGCTTCCACTTCTGCTACCATTTGTATCGTAAACCAAAACACATCTCTTGGTGGAAATGATTTTGCACTGGATGATATTTCATTCAAATCAATCTGTACCATCGAAGATAAGGTAACGGTATTTGTGCATCCCGTCAAACAATCTTTTGTTCAGGCTACGATATGTCAAGGCCAAACCTACACTCTAGGTGGCCAAACCTTCCAAAATGAAGGATCCTATGATATTTCATTGAAAACCTGGAAAAATTGCGATAGTATAATTACGTTGGATTTGTTTGTAATTGAGGTTTTTGCCAGCATTGATCCCCCTGACAAATTAGATTGTATTTTAACCGAAATTTTTCTTTATGGAGATGGCTCCTCCGATGGACCAGAAATCACTTATAAATGGACTACGGTCAATGGCAATATCATTTCCGATCCAAAAGAAAGCAACATCCAAGTCAACAAAGCGGGAAGTTATACGCTGACAGTTACTTATAATAACGGAATATTAACCTGTACAGATTCCAAAACAATAATAGTTGAAACAGATTATACTAAGCCTGTATTAACGGCTGGTCCTGATGGATTATTAACTTGTGCAGACACAGTTTTGGTCATTAGCGGAACAGTATTTTCTCCTTTTGATCAATTCAAAGTGAATTGGACTACCCCAAATGGAAAAATTACATCCAAATCGGATACTCTTAATCCAACCATAGCAAGTCCCGGCATTTATATTTTAACCGTTACCAATTTGCTGAATGGCTGTACTGCTTTGGATACTACCATTATTCAAAAAGATCCTTCTTTACCCCTTGTAGTTATTACAGGCAAAACCACGATAACGTGCAAAGATGGTGCATTGTGGATTAGCGGTGAACTATCAGATAAGGGACCCGGTTTTGATTTTCTCTGGTCCACTTCCAATGGTTCCTTCAGCTCAAGTTTGGATTCCTTGGTTGTTGAAATTAACCAAGCTGGTGTTTATAATTTGTTGATCGTCAACAATCAAACAGCTTGTAAATCTGCTGCTTCTTATACGGTAGTTGAAAATCTCAATGGTCCACTCATTGATGCAGGTCCCAAAGACACCTTATCCTGTCTTTTTCCCAGCATTGTATTGAATGGATCCTCCAATCTAAAAGACTCCTTGATCAACATAATTTGGTCTACCCAAAATGGAAGCATTCTCTCAGGCTTGAATTCCTTGATGCCAACTATTGGTTCTCCTGGAATTTATTACTTTTCTGTTCTTGATACCTTAAATGGTTGTACTTCAATTGATTCCGTGCAAATAGCTTTGGATGAAAACACGCCTATCGTTCCAACACTGGCGGATGCCTTACTTACTTGTACTACCAACAAAATAGTACTTAACGGAACAGGCTCATCATCGGGTCTAAATTTCCAATATGCTTGGTTTACTTCCAATGGAAATATTACAGGGCTAGTGGACAGTTTGATAAGCACTTGTGATGCTGCTGGTCAATATATCTTGACTGTAGTTAACCTACTCAATGGGTGCAGTATATCTGATACCTTGGAAGTTGTGGAGGATATAGTTTTACCAAATGTTCTGGCGGGAATAGATGATCAGTTAACCTGTAAAAAACAGACAGTACTTCTGGATGGCTCTCAATCTTCAAGCGGCAGTCAATATGATTACCAGTGGAGCTCAAATCCTGCTGGCGGAATAGTATCGGGTGCTAATACAAGTTCCCCATTAATCAATCAATCTGGCATTTATTATCTGACAATATCCAATCAACTTACAGGTTGTTTGAACGTTGATTCTCTTGAAATAACACTTGATACATTAGCTCCAACAGTAAATTTACCCGGCAACTTATTGCTGAGTTGTAAAAATTCTTCTTTACAAATCAATGCTCAAAATACCGCTACTGGAAGTTTTCAATATGCGTGGAGTTCACTTTCAGGTCAATTTTTGGGTGGACAACAAACATTGACCCCTACCGTCAATAAGCCTGGAACCTATACTTTGCTCACAACCAATTCAACCAATGGATGCACTAGTGAACAAAACCTCATTATAGGCAGCAACGATGAAATACCTCAAGTCAATGCAGGAGCAGATTTCAGTTTAACTTGCTTCTTTCCACTATTTAATGCTGCAGGTTCTTTGGTTTATTCAGGAAATGATATTCAAATTATTTGGGCTTCCTCCAACAAACCAGTGTTATCCGGAGGTCAAACATTGACTCCACAAATTGGTTTTCCAGGAAGCTATACCCTCACTGTGATTGATACTATTACGGGTTGTAGTGCCAGCGATATAGTAATTGTTTCAATTGACACCGTGGCTCCCAATCCAATTATTTCATTGCCCAATGTTATCACTTGTCTCAATACAACTTCCCTCATAAGCCTGACCACTTTTGATCCGAGCTGGACTTTTGTTTGGACCACTATTGACGGAAATATTGTTGGGTCAAGCATAGGCAATCAACTAATTGTCGATAAAAAAGGACAATACAGCTTGACCATCACGGATCCATCCAACGGTTGTACTTCCGTTAAAAACACTCTGATTCTAGAAGATATCCAGTCTCCTATTGTTAATGCAGGACCCGATAAACTGCTGACCTGTCTGCAACAAACAAATGTTTTGACGGGAACAGTTCAAGGAAATCCAATCAATTTCAGCTTAGAATGGTATTTCAATCTTCAAGCAATTACTGGTTCCAACACTTTAAATTTAACCGTAAATAAACCGGGCAATTACCTGCTCCGGACAACAAATATTTCAAATGGCTGTGTGGGTGAAGATTCTGTTATCGTAACTGAGATATCGGATAAGCCTAACGATATGGATATTGAATTAATTCCTCCCGGATGTACCGTTTTGGGAACAGCAGCAGTAACAAATATAAACGGCGGCATTGGGCCATATACTTATTCAATCAATGGCAGTATCTTTCAATCGGTCAATATATTTCAATCCTTAACATCCGGAAATTATACCATATCAATAATGGATGCCAATGGTTGTGAATATGAGAAACAATTAGAGATTCCCGTTGCGCCAATTTTAACCGTCGAACTGCCGGTTATTATTACGATAGAATACAACGTTGGCGAACAATTATTTCCAGAATTGAATATTCCTGTACAAAACATTTCAAGTGTGAGCTGGAACCCTACAATGGGACTTTCGTGTTCTGATTGTCTAAATCCAATTGCCAATCCATTAGAAGAAACTTTGTATTCTGTTTTTGTAACAGACGTCACTGGATGTACCGCCAAAGCTTACATTAAAATTTTGGCTTTGAAGGACTTTGATTTGTACGTTCCCAATGCTTTTTCTCCGAATGACGATGGTGTCAATGATAGGTGGATGATCTATGGAGATCCAAAAATTGTAAGCAAGATTAGGAGACTGCAGATTTTCGATCGCTGGGGAGAAGGTTTATTTGAGGCCAGTAACTTTCAGGTAAACGATCCTAATTTTGCATGGGATGGAGTCTTTCGCAATCGCAATTTACAAAACTCAGTATTTGTTTATTATTTTGAAGCGGAGTTTGTGGACGGCAGAACCCAAATTTACAAAGGCGATATCAATTTAATGCGTTAAGGAATATTCTCCTTTGCGATGTCTTTTTCTGTTGTTAGATCTTTGGACGTGTGGCATTCTTTTTGTTGCTATTTAGTTTCTTAACGTAGCACAAACATGAATGGTGACAATAGGGTTTTGTTTTTGGGGATTGTATTGGTAAATATAAGCTTAGCTGCTTGTTTTTTTCCAGAAGACACTTTTGTGCGAATGATAAGCTATCTTTTGGGAACTACAAAGGATCTATACCTCAACAACCCAATTCTGTTCTTAGTACTTATAATCAATGTATGCTTGTTTGACTTTTTTGCGAAAAAATTAAACAGAAGATTAGTAAGAATCAAAAGACAGGTGTCATAAGCTATTCTTTCGAATTAAGGTAAAAAACGCCTCAACCGAATTTGCTTCACACCATAGTCACATCAGTCGTCGAAAATCTAAGAATTTGTTGACTCCTTAAGCCATACAATTTATGAAGCGAACAAATTTTCGTAGATTCCGTGTCTAATGCTGAATTACGGTTAAGGTAATTTCATTTGGAATTACTTTCCGATACAGAATCTTCCAAAGATGTTTCCAAGCAGTTCTTCAACGCCTACCTCACCTGTTATTTTTCCTAATTGTATCAGGGCTTCTTTCGCGTCCATTGCAATGATGTCACCTGTCAGTCCTGCATACAGGCTTTGACCCAATCGGTTCAGACTTTCATTTGCGTGGATCAAGGCTTCTTTGTGGCGAACATTCGTAATGATGCTCATGTCCGAATTTATTTTACCTTCAATCGTTTTGTTGTAGATCCATTCTTTCAAGTAAGGAATATTCATGCTGTTAATGGCAGAAATGCTAATCAGTTGGTCGGTTGAAAGTCCTTCTGGGATAAATTCCGTTGGCTGGACATAAGGGTTTTTGTCCATTTTATTGGCAAGCAGCAGCACTTTAGCAAAATCCAACCCAACCGTATTCAGGTCGTGAAGAATATCCTCCTTGTTTGTAGTTGTCACATCAAAAACATACAATACCAAGCCTGCTTCTAAGGCTTTAGAAATAGCCCGCTCTACTCCTATACCTTCCACCAGATCCAGCGTTTGTCGGATACCGGCCGTATCGGTAAATCTGAAATAGATTCCATTGATGGTCATACCTTCTTCAATGGTGTCTCTGGTGGTACCTGCAATATCACTTACTATTGCCCTTTCTTCATTCAATATGGAATTCAATAAAGTAGATTTTCCGGCATTCGGTCTTCCAACAATTGTAATGGGAACACCGTATTTCATGACATTGCCCCAATCAAAAGATTGAATCAATAATTTCAAGTGATCCTGAATGTTGTTCAATAATTTTTTTAGATCGTCTCGCTTGGCAAATTCTACATCCTCTTCTCCAAAGTCAAGTTCCAATTCTAACAGTGCAACAAAACCTAAAAGTTCATCTCTCAATAACTTAAGATCTTTGCTAAAACCACCTTTCATTTGTTTAACTGCATTCTCGTGTTCCTGCTCTTGTTGCGCGGATATTAAATCTGCTACCGCTTCTGCTTGGGTAAGGTCCATGCGGCCATTCAAGAAAGCGCGCATGGTAAATTCTCCTGGTCCGGCTAACCTTGCCCCTACTAAAATGAGCTCATTCAGTATGCTCTCTTGGATATAGACTGACCCATGACAACTCAACTCAATGGTGTCTTCTTTTGTATAGGATTGTGGACTTCTGAAAATGGTTAAAACACATTCATCAATTATTTTGCCTGAAAGTGATGTGATGCTTCCAAGATGAACGGTATGGCTATCCATCTTCTCAAGACGTTTCCCTTTCCACAGTTTTTGTACCGTACCAAAGGCCTCATTGCCAGAGACCCTAATCATAGCGACTGCCCCAATACCCGGTGGAGTTGAAATGGCAACAATGGTGTCATCGAGTCTTTGAAACATCTTGTGAGTTTAATGGCCTACAAAATTAGGACTATTTTGACTGGATTGGGTCTTTTAGAATTCTATAATGCGTGTTGTAGGAATTAAAAAAGATATAATTACATCATTGTGTAGCAAGCTGATCTTTTTAACGAAATCCTCCATACCGTAATACTCAATAGCTTTTTGCTTCAAAGGGTTGGTGGACCATTCACTCTATACGCCAGTGTTTGGGTCATAACCACATTTTAGCGGCTTGGAGTATTCATCATCTGCTCTTCTTTGATGGTGCCGCAGTCAGTGAAAATGTAGCGGAACTCACAATCTTTGCAGACGGCTATTGGCTCTTTGGTGATGTTCCAGCATTTTTTGAAGCCGAGTTTTTCAATGGCTACGGCAAGGGTTGTGTCTTTTGTATTGCCAAAAGGTTCTGGCATCTATGGGCAGTTTTTAGGTTATCTTCTGAATCTATGGAGATTTTAATTTAAACCCAAATTCAGCGTTAGACGCTGAATCGACAAAATTTTTAGGTATTCCAAAAATTTGTCGGGCGTTGCGACTCCTATAGTCATATTAGACTCGTAGGAGGTTTAACCCCTTGAAGATTTTTTAAATATCAGGACTTTAACCTCGACAAAATCAAAGATTTTCGTCGACTCAAGAGGCTTTACTCAGATTCTGATAGCCATTGGTTCGTCAGACCCAAAGGGCAAAATTCGCTAATGCGGATTTTGGGTTTAAAAACAAAGTGGAATTGTTTATAGTTAACATTTCAATATTGATGGGACTTTTGGGTAGCCCTTCTGAAACATGCAATACATGAGTGTAAGGTCGAGGTGGTGAAGCGGAGATAGAGACATCAATTACTGATCGTCTAGCTGCAAACGAAACCTTAAAAACATTACTCAAAGGAGCCCAAAAAATTACTTCAATACCACGTGGCGGATAAAAAAAAAGCTAATAACAAGGAAGCCTTTCTTTCTTATGTTTCATGAATGCATAATATATAAGTCAACTCTAAAATTACTTTTATTGCCAATTTATTTGCAATTAGGCATAAAAGCTACCAAAAAAATCTTACACCTTCTCAAGCGCTTCCTGCAGATCTGCAATCAGATCGTCGGCGTCCTCAATACCAATACTAAGCCTAATCAAAGAATCAGACAAACCTATTTTAAGGCGTTCTTCTCTGGGTATGCTGGCATGAGTCATGCTAGCAGGATGGTTGATAAGCGACTCGACGCCTCCAAGACTTTCAGCCAGTGCAAAAAGGGAAGTAGAGCAAAGCATTTTCCTAGTTGCAGCATCACCTTTATCTTTCAATTCGAAGCTTAACATTCCTCCAAAACCACGCATTTGTGCTTTGGCAATTGCATAGCCTGGATGATCTTCAAAACCACACCAAAACACTTGATCTACCTTAGGATGTTTGCGAAGCCAATGTGCAATTTTCTCGCCATTCTCGCAATGCCTTTGCATTCGGACATGCAAGGTTTTTATTCCTCTTAATACCAAGAAACAATCCATAGGGCCCGGGACAGCACCGCAACTTTTCTGAATAAAGTATAATTTTTCACGCAATTCAGGACTGTTCATCACCAAACATCCCTGTATTACATCACTGTGTCCGCTCAGGTACTTGGTAGCGGAATGCATTACAATATCAGCACCAAGATCTAGCGGATTCTGTAGATAAGGAGAAGCGAAGGTATTATCCACACATAGCAGAGCACCCGTACTTTTTGCAATTGCAGCCACCGCTTTGATGTCTGTAATATTCATCAAAGGATTGGTAGGAGTTTCAAGCCAAATCAACTTTGTTTTAGGGCTTAAAATTGCTCTTACATTCTCTGGATTGGTAGTATCCACAAACAGAAACTTGATTCCAAATTTTTCAAATATCTTCGTGAATAGGCGATAGGTCCCACCATACATATCACTTGCAGCAATAACTTCATCTCCTGGTTCCAAGAGTTTAATAACTGCATCTGTCGCTGCCACACCACTTCCAAAGACCAATCCAAACTTCCCGTTTTCTATTTCTGCAACGGCTACTTCAAGAGCTTGGCGAGTTGGATTCTGACTTCTTGCATATTCAAATCCTTTATGGACACCCGGGGCTTCCTGCACGTAGGTACTGGTTTGATAGATGGGAGTCATGATTGCTCCTGTGGTTGGATCAGGACTTACTCCGGCATGTATAACCTTTGTAGCAAATTTCATCGATTGTATTTTTTTTATTTTAATAGTTTTCTAAGTTGTGATGAGGTCTGCGATTGGCCATCGTGACTCCATCCCGGGGGCATAAACAAATATTTTAGTTTATTGGTCCACCCAATTGGTCTTTTCAGATCACTTATGATATTTTTCCATTCATGCATCACAATATTAACAGGACCTAGGTCTTCCGGATTTTTTGTCAATCCGTAACTTACAGGCTCATTAGGATCTTCTTCTTGAAATGAACCAAAAATTCGATCCCAAATTATTAAGGTCATCCCCATGTTTTTATCTAAATATTTGATATTGGATCCATGATGAACCCTATGATGCGACGGAGACACAAAAACATACTCAATAAGGGCAGGAAATTTTTTGACGCTTTGAGTATGAACCAATATGCCATAAATCTGTAAAGCAGAATGCGTAAGTAGGATATCGAGGACGTGAAATCCTAAAAAGGGCAAAGGGAGATAAAAAAGAAAGCGATACACTGGCTCGAATACAGAAGAGCGGAAACCAGTAGTCAAATTAAAGTGTCTAGATGAATGATGGGTAACATGAACCGCCCAAAACAATCTAGAATAATGATCTGTCTTATGCAGCCAGTAGTATAAAAAATCTACACCTACACCCAATCCCAACCAATATAAACAATTGTGCTGAAGCTCAATTAAGCGGTGCTCAAAAACAAATTGTAAGGCAGTAGCGGCTATTACAACACGCATTAGAACATCCAATCCCACGTTCAGTAACATCAGGTATATGTTGGTAATGGTGTCTTTTAATGAGTATAAACCCAAATGGCTCCAATTACTGAACAATATTTCCATACCAATTACCAGTGCATATAAAGGCGTACTAAACAAAACCAATAATTGTTCTCTTTCCATTTTATTTTCTGCTGATTGCTTTCAAAGCTGCAGAAACGACATCTTTTTTGCCCATTCCGTATTTTTCTAATAGCTCCTCCGGTTTTCCACTTTCACCAAAGCTGTCATTAACGGCTACATATTCTTGAGGTACTGGCTTATTCAAGGCCAAAAGTTGTGCCACGCTATCACCAAGCCCTCCATTTCTTTGATGTTCTTCAGCAGTTACTACACATCCTGTGCGGCTTATGGAGTTCAATATTATTTCAGTGTCTAAAGGTTTAATGGTGTGGATATTGATCAGATCAACAGAAATGCCTCGCTCGGACAAGATTCTGGCAGCTTCAATAGCCTTCCAAACCAAATGGCCGGTTGCGATTATACTTACATCGGTACCCTCTTGTAACTGAATTCCTTTCCCTATTACAAATGGCATTCCCTCTGTGAATATTGGCCAGCTTGGTCTTCCGAATCGCAGATACACAGGTCCATGATGCTCTGCAATGGCAATGGTAGCAAGACGTGTTTGCTCGTAATCGCATGGATTGATGACAGTCATACCGGGCAACATTTTCATCATTCCAATATCTTCTAGTATTTGATGTGTTGCGCCGTCTTCGCCTAGCGTAACGCCAGCATGAGAAGCACAA
>Ga0105044_10000983_pt1 | contig 36950 bp, 21 predicted proteins | sample MAT01_FD_78092 | JGI IMG/M metagenome (GOLD analysis project Ga0105044, IMG submission 78092) | Freshwater microbial communities from Lake Fryxell liftoff mats and glacier meltwater in Antarctica - MAT-01 | ecosystem: Environmental > Aquatic > Freshwater > Ice > Liftoff microbial mat | place...
CTCGCCCCCGTGTTGCGCCGGGCGCGGCACGCGATCGTCTTTTGCGGCCCCGGCAGCCTCGCCGGGGTGTTGGCCCGCGAGTTGCCGGGCCTCCTGCCTGAGGATTTGCGGGTCCACGAACACATCAGGACGGTCGGGGGTGAGAGTGCCGAGCAGGCCATCCAGGACTGGACGACAGGGCGCGGCGTGCTCGTGGTGGACGACAGCGGGGAGGACGGCCTGAACCTGCAAATCGCCGACCTCGTCGTGCACTGCCGCCTGCCACAGTCGCCCAACGTCCTCGAGCAGCGGCTCGGCCGGGTGGATCGCTATGTCAGCACGCGCCCGGGGGCGCCCATCGGGCCGGCCGGGCAGTTGCTGCTCGCCCAGGCCGACGGCCCAGCGAGCATCTCCGGTGCATGGGCGACGCTGCTCGGCGACGGCTACCGGATCTTCGACCACTCGTTGTCATCACTGCAGGACGCCGTCGAGGTGGGCCTCGACGACGTGTGGGCCACCGGGCTGGAACGCGGACCATCAGGGCTCCTCGGCCAGGCGTCGGCCGTGGCCCGGCGCCTGGCCGAGGAGCGCCGGAAGGTGGAGGCTGCAGACCTGATCGAGTCGGTGTTCGGGACAACGGCCGAGGCCGACGCGACGACTGCCGCGGTGGACGCCCTCGAAGCCGACTGGCGGACCATACGGTCCACCGTCGACACCTACGCCATCAACGGCCTGCGCCTGGTCGGCAAGGACGTGGACGACGACCGCGTCGTTCGATTCCACCTGGGTACGCAGGAACCGCTGATGCCGCCCCGGTTGCTGGCCCACGGTGGCAGGGTCACCGCCGACGCGCTGCGCGAGGGCGCGTTCAACCGCAGCGTCGCACTCCGCCGCCCCGGTACCCGCGTGTTCCGGATCGGGCACCCGTTCGTCAATCTACTCGCGACCGTCATGGACGTCGACGACCGCGGGCAGGCCGCGGCGTTCTGGCGGACCGATCACACACACACCGGCGACCCGGAGGTGTTCTTCGGCGTCGACTTCCTGGTCGAGGCGTCCTTCCGGTCAGCGGCCGAACTGGTCGAAAAGGCCCACCCCGATGCACAGCAGGCCTTGCGCAGGCAGGCCGACCGCCTCTTCCCGCCGTTCATCGGCCGCGCCTGGGTGCGGGCGGGTGCCGGGTCCGCGTTCACGGATCAGCGCGCTGTCACCTGGCTGGACCGGCCCTTCAACAAGACGCGCGGCGACCTGAACCTCAACCCGACCCGCATCCGCGCTCTGATCGACCTGTTCGGGACGCGCGAACGCTTTGCGCAGGCCACCTATCACGCCGAGGGTGTAGCCCGGCGTGACCTGGCGCGGGTCACGGACCTGGCAGAGCGCTGCGCTGCAGCCGTGAAACTGGGGCGCGGGCAGATCGAGGTACTGAAGGCGCAGGCTCAGGCCCGGCGCGCGGCCGGGGACTTGGTCGGCGACGCCGACGCGTACACGATGGACGTCGAGTTGACCGAGGCGTTCCTCACCGATCTCGGTGCACCGACGGTGCGGCCGGTCGGCGCGACGTGCGTCGTGCGCGGCCGGGTGGGCGGGATGTCGCGTGTCGAGGGCTAGCGCGGAGGCGCAACTCCTGCTGGACGAGTGGCCCGATTCGCCGGCGGCCGTCCCGCACGACCCCACCGTCCGCCGCCTGAGGGACGCTCTCGCTGGCCTGTCCGAGAACGGATCGGGACGCGGTGACGTCACGGCGCTGGTCCGGCAGGTGCTCCTGCAGGCCGACGCGGTGAGTAGGCGGCCGGCGCGGCTCGTCGTCCCGGTCGGCCCGGGGCTGCCCGAACGCCGGGATTGGGACGACGCGCGGTGTGACGTGATCTCGACGGCCGGCGGGTTCTCGGTCGCGGCGCGCCCGTGGCACCCTCCGTCCCCCGCTGCTCGGGAGGGGGCAGCCGCCGAAGACCTGAGGCAGATCCTCGGTGTCCGGGCCCACTGGCCCGGCGCCGGCTCGATCCCGGCGGACCCATTCTGGAGCACCGCCTCGGGCCTGCCGGGCTACCGGTCGACGGGCCAGCGCCAGGCGGCCCGCGCGGTCGTCACCGCCCCTTCGGGGAGCACCATGATCGTCAGCCTGCCGACCGGTCAGGGCAAGACATGGGTGGCACTCGCCCCCACCCTGCTGGACTGGTCACGCAGAGCGGTTGCGGTCATCGTCGTGCCGACCGTGGCGCTGGCGCTGGACGTCGAACGCCGGGTAGGCGACCTGCTGGCGGCCCGTGGGCTCCGCGCCGCCGGCCCGCGGCTGGCCTACGTCGGCGACATGGACGAGCCAGACAAGGAGGCGATCCGACGGGCGGTCGCCGAGGGCCGCCAGCGAATCCTGATCACCTCGCCCGAGGCGATAACGACTGGTCTGGATCCCGCCCTCCGTCAGGCCGCGCGCGCCGGCCGGCTGAGCCACCTAATCATCGATGAGGCCCACCTCGTCGAGCAGTGGGGGATCTTCCGTCCGCACTACCAGGACCTCGCCGGGCACCGGCGCAGTTGGCTGGAGCAGGCGCCGGCGGGGCATCGGGTGGTCACGGTAGCGATGAGCGCCACGCTGACCGGCCACCAAGTGCACACGCTGGCCGGGATGTTCCCCAGCGAGTCGACTGCGCTGGTCTGGGCGTCCGCCCTGCGTTCCGAGATCAGCTACTACATAGCCTGCTTCCCAGCCGAGCCCGACCGCGTCGACGCTGTGCTCACCGCAGCGGCGCTGCTGCCTCGACCGATGGTGCTCTACGCCTCGACCAGGGCCGACGTAGCGATGTGGGCGGAGCGGCTACGCGGCCGGGGATGCAGTCGGGTCGCGGAGATCACCGGCGACGACGGTCTGACGCGGCGCGCCGAGGTCCTCGACGGCTGGCGGGGAGACGCCGACTCCGACGGGGCCACCCGCTACGACGTCGTCGTGGCGACATCGGCGTTCGGTCTCGGGTTGGACGCCCCCGACGTGCGCACCGTTCTGCATGCCTGCGTCCCAGAGACGATCGACCGGTACTACCAGGAGGTAGGCCGAGGCGGCCGAGACGGCCAGCCGTGCCTGTCCTACCTCGCCGAGGGGCCCGGCGACCGGCTCGTCGCCCACCGCCTCAACCAGCAGACCCTCATCGGCGACGGACGCGGCTGGAACCGCTGGCGCAGCATGGTCCACGCCGGCTCCTGGTCAGGGCAGGTCGGTGTCGTGCCGCTGACCGCAACGCAGCCGGACTACTCGCTGGACACCGTGCACAATCGGGCGTGGAATCGCCGGACCCTGCACCTGATGGCTCAGGCCGGGTTGGTCGAACTGCGCGCCAATGACCCTACCGACGGGGGCGGTCGTGACGGGGACGGCGGCCACCAGGACCGGGACACGGCCGTCGTGAAGGTCCTCAAGAGCGACGCCCACGACGAGCGGGCGTGGAGTGCGGCGATGGGTATCCGGCGCGCCGCGAAGCGCGACGGCCAGGACTCCGCCATCGTCGAGATGCTCGAGGTGCTCGACGGGCGCCGCTGCATCGGCGACGTCCTCGCTGGCTACTACACCACCGACTGGGCGGGCGACCGGTTGCGGACCGGGGTCACCTGCCGCGGCTGCCCGCACTGCCGGGCGACCCGCAGCCCACACGGCGGGCCAGGCCTGCCCCCGCTCTACCGTGTCGCCCCCACCCCTGCCCCGCCGCTCCCGGCCATGAGGACGGCCCACGATCCGCTCGCCCGGTCGCGCGGGGAGTCGTCATGGCTGAGCCTGTACTGGCGGAGCGGCCGGGAACGCAGCGACCTCGTTCCCGACCTCCTGGAGCGCTTGGCTCGGCGCGGTGTCGCAGTCTTCGGCGGCCCCGGCCTGGACGACGCGGCCGCAGCCGCGCTGCAGTCATCGGCGCGGCCCGCGCCGATCGTCGTCGATCGCGACCGCGATCTCCTCGACGGCTATCGGGGCACGGTCGTCTGGCTGCTCGACGGCGACCCGCCCGATTCTGTGGTTGCACAACGCCTCGACTCCCCGGAGATCACCTATCTGGTACATCCCGCTACTCTCGGCGATCCCGACCGACCCGGCGTTGCCCTGATCGAGGTCCGCTCCGCTGTCCTCCCGGTGACGACCGCCTTGGAGATCCTCTGATGGTGCTGATCAATGAGCCGGCCTCATTTCCAGCCAACATGTGGGCAGTGGTTCGCTATCTCGCCGATGCGGGCCGACCGGTCCCGGAGGAAACGGCCCGGGCTCTGCTCTGCCCCGAACCGCTTCGGGCACGAGACGCCGCCCGTCCCGACCCCACGTTCGACAACGCCGTCGCGTCGCTGGCTGGGCTCGGCCTTGTTGAGCATGACGACGGCCTGCTGGGCCTGGGCCCGGCGCTATCCGGGGTCGACCCGGACGATCTCGACGGCTTTCGCCGCGAGTTGCGGCGGGCCGTGCTCGACCCCGACAGCAACACCGGCCTGGGCACCTCCGACTCCCAGGTCGGCCCGCGCGACCTGGTTCGAGCGCTGGCCTGGTTCCTCGCTCTAGACCCCCTCGATCCGGCAATGGGGATGGACGAGATCGCCCAGCGGCAGCGCGACGCCTTCGCCGACGACGTCGGTCGGGCACTGGTCAACGATGTCCGGTGGAACCGGTTCACTTACTGGGCCCCCGCGCTCGGGCTCGCCGCAACCGAACTGGTGCCCAGCGCGCAGCGGACGAAACTGGTCCCGGACTGCACCGAGGCGGTCCGCGAGTGCCTGCTGTCGCGCTACGCCGACCGGCGGTCCCGCGACCTCGGCGAGGTTCTGGAGGCGCTCAGGCAGGACCTCCCCGTCCTCCCCGGTGGACGCTACAGCCGGGAGTTAGGGCTCCAGGCGACCGACGTGCTGGCCCCCAGCCTGTCGTTCGCCCTGTTGCGCGGGGACGACGCCGCCTGGTGGCGCCTCGAGAACCCCGCGGACGCCCCCCGCCCTGTCCTGTTGACCGACCCGGGCCGCGCCGACGGTGTGCGCCGGTTCTCCATGATCACGGTCTGGGGGCCGCAGGATGATTGACCCGGTTGCTGCGCGACCCCCTTCACCGGTCGGTGACGCCCGGGAACTGCGCCGAGTCGTCTGTTGGGACCGCCAGCAGGTGACCGCGACGATCGAGACCGAGGCGGTGAGCCCGTCCAAGCCGGTCTTCTTCGCCACCCACACCCCGCTGCGCATCCGGCGGACCGGCAAGGACGGCTTACGGTCGGACACCCCCGGTCCGACCGTCGACGAGGCAGAGGTCGCCCGCGACTTCCTGACCCGCGATCCGGTGAACGGCGCGCTGCTGATGCCGGTGATCGGCCAGTCCGGCACCGGGAAGTCACACCTCGTCCGCTGGGTCAAGGAGCGGATGCCCAAGTCCGACCGGCAACACGTGATCTACCTGCCGAAGTCGGGCACCAGCCTGAAAAGCCTACTTACCAACCTGCTCGCCGATCGGACCGATGGACCGCTGGCCGCGCTGCGCGACCAGGTCACCTCGATGACCTCCGGCATGGACCTGGCGGCGTTGCAGGAGCGACTGCTCAACGGCCTGCAGGAGGCTGTGGTCGCCGCGGAGCCCACTTCGCAGGAGATGCGCCGGCTCGTCGGTCGCGGTCGGTTGGAGACCCTGCTGCTCGACCCGTACGTGCGCGGACACCTGTTGCGCCCGACCGGCCTGATCTCCCTCATGGCCTCGAGCCAGCTCACCGACGGCGCCGCGGAGGCTTACGATCGACCGCTTGAGTTCACCGTCGACGATCTGCCGTTGGACTTAGACGACTTCCGGCAGACGGCGGGCCCGACCCAGCGAATGCTGAGCTACCTGCGCACCGGCGACGGGCCCCAGCAGTTGGCGGTCACGCTGCTCAACCAGGCGCTCGGCAGCGCGGTGGCGAACGCCGCGAACCTCGGGTCCGGCCGGCTCGGCGAGGCGCTGCTAGCAGTCCGGCGCCAACTGGCCGCGGAGGGTCGCGAAATCGTCCTCCTCATCGAGGACTTCGCACTGATCCAGGGGGTCCAGCGGGAATTGCTGGAGGCCGTCATCGAGGCCGGCGTCCGCGACGGGCGCACCGAGTTCGCACCGATCCGCACCCTGCTCGCGGTTACCACCGGCTACTACCGCAACCTCGTCGACACCGCGCTGACTCGGGCGCAGGCCGCCACCCCCTACGTCTACGACCTAGATGTCCAGTTCGACGCCTCCGCGGCGGGGCTCGACGAGGTGGAGGGGTTCGTCGGGCGCTACCTCAACGCCGCCCGGCTCGGGCGAACTGTGCTCGACGCCGTCGGCGACGACCCGGACGTCGCCGTGCCGAACGCCTGCGACCGCTGTCCGCTGCGCGTGCCCTGCCACGCCGGTTTCGGCGCCTCGACTGCGGAGCACGGCCTGTACCCGTTCAACCGCCCCGCACTGCACCGCGCGATCCTGGCCAGGGCCCCAGAGGACCGACCCGACGCGTTCAACCCGCGTGCGGTGATTGGCCAGGTAATCCGCAGCGTGCTGCTCGAGCGCGCGTCGGCGATCACCGGGGGGACGTTCCCCGACGAGCCCTTCATCGAGCAGTTCCCGACACACGGGCTCGATCTGCCGGTGCTGCCGGTCTCGGTCCGGGCCGAATTGGAAGGGCTCTCGCCCGCCGACGCACCCCGGCGCGCCGCGCTGCTGGAGTTCTGGGGCGACGCACCGGCCGTGGTGACCAACCTCGACCCGGTGGTGCACGAGGCATTCGGCATCCCGCTACTACCCCTGGACAACGCACCGGAGCCTCCGCCGACCGGGAGGGCCTCCCCTGGCAGGGCACCGGCGGACCGCCCGGCGCGGCCCGCGTCCACGACGGTCAAGACCTCCGAGATCGAGGACTGGGGCGCCCGCCAGCGGCAACTCCCGGCGAATGTCGCCCGCAACCTCCGCGAGGCGGTTCGCACCGCCGTCGTCCAGCGCACCCTGTGGCTCGACCCGCTGATGGTCGAGCCACTGAGCAGCACACTCCGCCGGGTGTGGCCGATCAAGTCGAGCGTTGTCTCGATCGAGGGAGCGGAATCGGAAAACGACCCGCGCACCGCGCAGGCACCGATCAAGTTCGGCCGGACCCCGGCGAACGCCGCGTTCCTGCAGGGCCTGCTGGGGCTCGCAGGGGGTGATGCGCGCGGCAACCCTGCCGCGGTCCGCAGGCTGTCCGACCTCGCCGAACGGCACCGCCCGGACCTCGTTCGACGCATCCAGGAGGAGACCGGTACCACCGACTCCGACCTGGTCCCGGCGCTGCGGGTGGCGCTGCTCGGCGCGGCACTGGCCGGGCGTGTGTGGCCGGGCGCCGACGAGGCCACCCTGCTCGCCGCGGCGCTTGACGACGGTGCAGGGTGGGTGTGCCGAGATGCCGAACTGCGCACCCCAGCCTGGCGCGAAGCATGGGAGCGGCACCAAACCCGGCGACCGGAGTTGGTCGACGGGATCCGGGAGTCCGTCGGCGTCGCCCGCGGGCGCGGCGACGTTCGCATGATCGACGCGGTGCGGGCGACCCGCCTGCTGCGCAGCGCCGCGGCCGAACCCTGGGACACTCCGACCGCTGGGGTCCCGGACTGGGTGCGACCGGCCGCCGCCACCGTCGCAACCTGGGCGACCCTGGTCGGCGAGCAGTTCCGCCAGATGGAATCGACTGCGCTGGCGATCCGCCAAGCCATGCCTGCCGGGACCGCGTACCCGACTTTGCTGGCCCGGCTGCGGGAGGCGTTCGACGCCGCGTTCGCGGCCGGCCTACTCGCCGGCGAGCTCACCACGATCCAGGACACACTCGATACCGCGGCCGGGTGGGGATGGGACGCGCTACGGGTGCTGCACGAGGACATCGCCGACGCCCAGCGCGCCACCACGGACCGGGCCGTCGCGCGCGCCGTCGCTCGGGCCGCCGTCCGCGACCGAGGTGCCCACCTCCCGCGGATCACCCGCCTGCTGACCGACGCGGACGCCTGGTTGGGCAACGCCACCGACCGGGCTGAACAGGACCCACGCGCGGCCGACGATATCGACCACGCGCTGGCCGCAGTCGTGGACCGCTGGCAGCAGATCGGAACGGCCCGATGACCCCGGACGCGACCCGGATCCCGGAGACGACGACGCAGGAACCGGACCGACCGAACCCCCGAACCACATCGATGGTGGACCGCGCGCTGACGCTCACCGCGGCGGCGAACCGACTGGTGGCCGGCGAGCGGGAACGCACGGAGGCCGAGCGGGTGCACAGACGCGTCGGTGAGATGGAGCGGGCGCTCGAGGACCTGTCCGGCGTAGTGCACCTGGCCCAGTCTCTGGCGGAGCTGTCCAGAACACCGATCGACACCTCCCCCGCCACCCGCGGGCTGTCTGCATTCGCCGAGCACGCCGCAGGCCGTCCGTCGGACACCGTATTCAACCGAGCCAGGGCGACGATCACCGCGTCGACGACGGCGATCCGGGAGGCAGTCACCGCATCCTGGGCGAAATGGGCCGGCCAGACGCTGCGCGACCTGCCGCTGCACCGGCTCGCGGTGCTGCCCGCTGAGGCCCGCGACGCGGTGGGCGAGCAAGAGCGCACCCTCCGCGCCCTGGCCCAGCGCAGCTCGGTCACAGTCGCTCAGATGCAACGCTTCGACGAGGTGCGCGCAGCGCTCGGCGGCGCGCTGGACTCCGTCGTCGATCCACCCGTCGAGCTTCGGCTGCTGCTAGAACGGTTGGAGCAGGGTCCGGTCCCGCTCGGTGATCTCGACGACCGCGAGATCACGCTGCTGCGCCAGGTCGGCGACCAGATCGATGTGCGGAGACGACGCTCGTGACGCTTTCCCCTGAGGTGGCCTCGGCGCTCCTCACCGCCCTGGAGGACCGCGAACTGCCGCTGCTGTCGTGGGGGGTGACCAGCGGTGCGCTCACCGAGGACGAGGTACGGGCCACTCTGGTCACGGCACTTGCCCAGCGCACCGACGTCCCCGGCGTGACCGCAGTCGAGGCCCAGCGGCACCTCCTGGAGCGCGCCCTGCTCGTTCGTGAGCCCGCATCGTCGCCACCGCGGTTCCGAACCCGTATGGCCGAGGCGCTGCGGCTGGCAGCGCGGCTCCGGCAACTGTTCTGGTGGCAGCGCGGGGGGATCAATGACCCGACGCCGCCGTTGTGGTGGGAGCAGGGCCGCCGGCTGGTCGCCGACTATCGAGTGCACGTGGCCCCGCGCTGGTACCCGCGCCGCGACCAACCGCTGGACGCTGTGCGCGCCGAGCTCGAAGACGTGCCTGGCTGGGGACCGCTGCAGTCGGATCTGGCCGGTGCCTACATTGGCGAGCGCGAACTCGCCCGGTTCCAGATCGACGCCACCCGCGCGGTGCTGGCCTCGGTGACCGACCGGCTGGGCCGCGGCGTGATCGTTGGTGCTGGAACCGGGACCGGCAAGACGCTGTCGTTCTACCTGCCGGCGTTCTCGGCCATGGCCGAGAACCTGCGATCCGAGCGGCCGGGTCGAGTTCACACGATGGCGATCTACCCACGCAAGGAGTTGCTGCGCGACCAGTTGCGCGAAGCGGTGTCGGTGGCCCGGACGCTGGCTCCGACGCTGCGCAACGCCCGGCGGCGGGCGGTCCGGTTCGGTGTGCTGTACGCCGACACCCCCGAGAACCGCGGGGCTGCTGGGCGGCCCGTCGCCAAGGGTGGCTGGCAGCGGCACGGGAACGACCTGGTCTGCCCGTACCTGCCCTGCCCCGGTACCGATGAGAAGGGTTGCCGGGGCGAGTTGATGTGGCGAGCAACGGAGGGGCGTCGCGAGCGGCTGCGCTGCCGGTCTTGCGGCCTCGTCATGGACGACCTTGTGCTCACCAGGTCCTCCTTGCGTGAGCAGCCTCCCGACCTGCTGTTCACCACCACGGAGATGCTCAACCGCACGTCCACCGCTGCGCTGGGTCGGATCTTGGGCTGGGCCGGCGGACCGCCGCCGGAATTGGTGCTGCTCGACGAGGTGCACACCTACGCCGACACGCACGGCGCCCAGGTGGCGCTGCTGCTACGGCGCTGGCGCGACGCTGTGCGCCGTCCGGTCACATTCGTCGGCCTCAGCGCGACGCTGCGCGACGCGGACACCTTTCTCGCCCAGCTGACTGGGTTGGACGTGGCCGCGGTCGACCACGTCACGCCGGCACAGGCGGACATGCTGGCCGAGAGCCGTGAGTACGCGCTCGCCCTGCGCGGCGACCCGGTCTCCGGCGCCAGCCTGCTGTCCACCTCGATCCAGGCCGCGATGCTGTTTGGCCGGGTGCTCGACCCGCCGGAAAACGAGTACCTGCACGGTTCGACGGGCTTCCTGTTCACCGATGACCTCGACGTCACCAACCGGTTCTACGACGACCTGCGCGACGCCGAAGGGGCCCAGGACCGTCGCGGGCGCACCACCGGGCGGCCGGGTCGAGTGCTGGCGGCCCTGCGCTCCCCAGACGCGGACTTCGCTGCCGACCGGTACCGCGACGGGCAGTCGTGGGACGTCGTACAGCGCATTGGCCGGACGCTGCCGTCGCGAGCCGATGCGGGAGAGTTGCGGATCGGTCGGACGTCCTCCCAGGACGCCGGGGTCGATCTCGACGCGGACCTCATCGTCGCCACGGCGTCGCTGGAGGTCGGCTTCGACGATCCGCGGGTCGGGCTAGTGCTGCAGCACAAGGCGCCCTACGACACCGGTGGGTTCCTCCAGCGCCGGGGTAGGGCCGGTCGTCCGCGTGGGTCGCGGCCGTGGACCGTCGTCGCGCTGTCCGACTATGGCCGCGACCGGCTCACCTACCAGGCTTACGATCAACTCTTCTCGCCCGAACTGGCGGCCCGTCGCCTGCCGGTCGGCAACCGCAACGTGTTGCGGATCCAGGGCACCCAGGCGCTGCTGGACTGGCTAGGTGCCGCGCTCGCGGCCCGCCGCCGACGCATCGATCCCCGCCAGGTGCTGGGGCCGTCCCGCAACGAATCCAACTCCGACGACGGCGATGTGATAGCCGTGCTGGAGGAGTTGCTGCACCGCCCCGACCGGCAGGACGACTTGCACCGGCACCTGCGCCGAGCGATGCAGATCAGCGCCGATGAGGCGACAGCGTTGTTGTGGGAGCAGCCCCGCTCCCTGCTGCTGGCGGTGGTGCCCACAGCGCTGCGCAGGCTTCGGGTCCGATCCCGCGAACTGGGGGGACCTGCGGAGGCGGATCCCGGTGCTGCGGCCCTGCTGCCCGAGTTCCTTACCCGCTCGATGTTCGAGCCGCTCAATCTGCCCGAGGTCGCCTTCGGGCTGCCGTTCGACCCCGACCGGACAGAGGGGATGCCGATCGAGCGTGCACTGCGCGAAGCGGTGCCGGGGCGGGTCAGCATGCGCTTCGGCAACCGAAGCAGCGAGGACCGGACCTGGCTGCCTCTGCCCCCCGCCCAGGAGCTGGCATTGGACCTGGCGACGCTGGACGCGGACTTCAGCCGTCAGGGTCGATGGCGCACTGCGGAAGGCCCGGAACTGGAGGTGCTGCGCCCGGTGCGGCTGGGATTGCAGCAGCCGCCGCCAGACGTCGAGACCCAGTCGCAGGGCCTCCCGATATGGATGTCGGACCTGGTGCTCCCGGTGGCCGGACTCGCCGAAGCGGACGTCCCGAACCCGTCGCCGTGGCGGCCGCGAATTGCCTCGGCCGGATTCGCCACCCACGCGAGCGGCAACCCGACGACGATCCGTCGGATGACGGTCGGCGCGGAGTGCGAAACCGTGCGCAGCGGCGGTAAGCGCGAGCGGCGGACTGTGCGCTACCGGTTCGGTGACCGGCCCGCCGCCATGGGCTTCCAACTCAGCGCCGACGCCGCGCTCTTCGGCGTCATCCTGCTCGACGCGACAACGCCTGCGGTCGCGGCGCACCTGACCTCGCCCGGGTGGCGAACTCTCGCCTTCCGCACCACCGTCGCGGAGGACCCGGTGCTGGCCGAGGCCGCCACCACGTTCCAGCGTGGATGGCTCACCCAGGTCTACCTGACGTCCTTCGCCTTGTCCGGGCTCGACCGAAGATCCGGCCAGCAGGCGCACGCCGCCCTGGCTGGCGGGGCATGGCGCAGCCACCTCGGCGACGTCCTGCGTGCGCTGTACCGCGACAACAGCGCCGGATCGGCGGGCAGCCAGGACCGACTGGTCAGCGGCCTGACCGCGCTGAGCGATGACCCCGCAGTTACCGCACGCATCGACGAGCACGCCACGCTGCTGTGGGCGGACAACGTGGCCGCGCGCACCACCGGGCTGGCCCAACGGGCCTACGACGAGACCCTTGCCGCGGCTGTCCGCGTTGCGGCGCTGCGAGCCTGCTCGGACGCCCGCGATTCCGACCTGCTGATCGACGTCGAGCCGCGGCGCGAACCTGACGGCGCGACGATGGTCTGGCTGGGCGAGACCGCGATCGGTGGAACTGGCGTCATCGAGCAGTTGGTGCGCTTCTACGCCGCAGACCCGCGTCGGTTCTGGGGTCTCGTGGATAGTGCCCTGCAGCCCGGGCCGTACGAGTACGTCGACATCCGGCTGCGGCGCCTGCTGGGGCACATCGCGGTCGAGCCGGCCGGCGCCGTCGCAGGGGCGATGTCGGCGCTGCGCACGGCCCGGACCAACGAGGCGGCCACCTCTGCACTGGACGACCTGCGCGGAGCGTGGGCGGCCCTGGACGGGCACCCGCCGCACGCCGTTGTGGCTGCGCTGGCGACCAGGATGCTGCGCCCCGGCAGCGACATCGGTACAGACCAGGCCGCGCTGGAGACTGTGCGGGCGTGGGACGCCCTGGAACGGCGGCTCGGGGTGGAACTCGACGCGCAGGTCATCGCTTACCTGGTGGGCTCCGGGCGACTCGCGGTACCCGGAGTCGCCCTCACGGCGGACCAGGTGTTTAGCCTGCTCTGGCCGCGCGGTGCGGGAGCCGAGGTCCGGCACCTCTACCACTACCAGCCCTACGGCCCGCCGCCACTGCTGGACCGGCGGTTGGTCGAGGCGGCGCACGACCTGCAACTACCAGAGGTCGACGTCACGGTCTCAGACTGGACCGACAGGTTCCAGTCGGAGTTGGCGCGTCACGGCGCGGTGGACTTGACCGCGCCCGCCGAGCGGCGCGGCGACCTCGCCGAGGCCGTCCGCGCGGTTCCGCTACTGGCAGTGGACCGCGACGTTCTACGCGTCTACGGAGAGGCTCGCCGTGTGGTGCAGGACGGCGCCGTTCTGCGGGTCCGGATCGAGATCCGGGAGGTACTCCAGTGATCCCGCGAGAGCGGACGATTCGGACCGGTCGCGCCACCGGCGTTCGGATTGAACCAATGCTGAGCACGGCGCTGCTGGCCGAGTTGCTGTCCCCCGGGCCAGGGCTGTGGCTGGTCTCGCCGTGGATCAGCGACGTCGCAGTGCTGGACAACAGCCGCGGCGACTATGACAGCGTGGTCCCCGAGGCCGCAGCCCGTATGTACCGGCTATCCGACATGCTCTCCGCACTGGCGGAGTCCGGCGCACTGGTGACAGTTGTAATTCGTCCGGACGCGCACAACGAACGCTTCCGGAACGTGCTGAAGCGCCGGACAGCCCGTCCGATCCGAGTCGTCGAAGACCCTGACGTGCACGAAAAGACATTGTGCGGGGACACCTGGCTGCTGACGGGATCGATGAACTTCACCCTGCGCGGCATGCAGGTGAACGACGAAGCGATGTCCTACCAACTGAATCCCACCGCCGCCGCCCAGGCACGGCTGGAGTTCAGCCGACGCTGGGGGCAGCCGTGATCAACACCGCGGACGTCACCTACACCGGCGTACGCACCCCTGAGGCCGTGGACGCGTTCCTGCTGGCCTTCTTCGGCGCCGGCAATGACGTCGCGTTCGACCCCGACCCGACCAGCCCGATGGGCGCCTGGCTGGCGCCGTCCCTGCAGGCCCTGCGCACGCCGTCAGACGTGCCAGTGGTCCTGCCGCGCAAGCGACCCGAGGACGACGGGCGGCGCACCGCCTACGTGCTGGCCAGGGACCGGCGCCACGCCGCCGAGGTCGCCGAGTTGCTGACAGCGTTCATCGGGCCCAGCTACTCCTCGTTCATCGGTCGACCGGCCGATCTGGATCCGCACGACCCGGTGGACCAGGCGGTGCTGAATCTGGTCGGGGACGGGCTCGCATTCGTCCTGTCGGCACCCGGCCCGGCTCGGGACCGACGTATGTGGACGGCGTTAGCGACCATGCAGCGCGCAGTGGCGGACCGCCCGGCCCGGCTGACCACCGTGCCCAAACCGGTCGGACGTCTGCTCGGCGAGTTCGATGCAGCGCTGGCCGCGGGCGAGAGCACGGCATCAGCGGAACTGTTGGAACAGTTGGCCACCAACAGCGGGCTATCCGCGACCAACCTTGCCCACCTGCGGATCAAGCGCCTGGCACGGCTCGGGCGCGACGCGGAGTTGCTGCGGCTGCCCGGTCTCATCGACACGGTCGTGACCGGTCCCCCGCTGCCGGTCGTCGACGCCGTGCTGACCGCGCTGTTCACCGTCGCACTGGCCGATCCGCTCGCGGCCGATGATCTCGTTGCCACCCGCGCGGCACTCGTGGACCGCGGCGCCGTAGTACCAGCGTTGTTGGACAACGATGCCACCCGGCTCAGCCCGCAGGCCGCGACCGTTCTTGCGCTCACCGCACAGATTCGCAACGACCTGCCAGTCTTGCGCAGGTTGCTGCGCGACGATCCTGTCCGCGTGGGCATCGCCAGGGTCGCCCCGGCTGTCGTGGCCGAACTGGAGCAGGCGGCGGCCGACGGCGAGCCAGGCCTACCGCTAGCGACACCCGAATTGCCAACCTCGGCCCCGGTCGGTGGTTGGGTCGACTTGATTGACGGACTGTCCGTTGATGCTGAAGCGGCCCGCGCCACGCTCGCCGAGCAGAACTGGCGTGACTGGCCCCGGCCTGTAGACCAGGACCAGGAGTTGGCGGATGCGCTCACCACGCTGGATGACGTGGGCGCCCAACGCGCCTGGCGGGCCGTCGGCGCCTTCATCGATGCCGACGGATATCAGAACCCGGCCGTAGCCTCAGCCCGGGAGTTTGTCACCAACGCGATCACCTACGGCCGGTACTCACCAGGCGATCTGGCGGCCGTGGTGGCGCTCACGGACATCGTGCTGCGCGCGGCCCCCGCTCGGACCGACTACATCGACCTGCTCAACGACCTCGGCGCCGACGCGGCGCGCTGGATGGCACCGAACCGGGCTACCGTCCTGCTCGATCTTGTGGAGTTGCTCGCCCGGCACGCATGCCCGGACCCGGGTGCCCGGCTGGGCCTGGTGACGGTGCTGCTCGATCCGCTGCGCCGTCACACCGGCCTACTGGACGCCGATCAACTCGCCTTTGCCGTGATGCTGTCGACCGAGTTGGACGCAGCGGTTGACTGGCCCGCCATCCCCGAGGCCGACGATGGCGAGGACCGCCTCCGTTCGGTGACGGGGACATTGCTGTTGTACTCACTGGACGAGGGCGCCATTGACCGGACGCGCACGACCCTGGGCCACCTCGCTCCGCAGGTCCGCGTAGTGGTCAACTCTGAGACCGATGGCAGTCCGCGGATGCGCCAACAATCTCGCGGTGCCGACGTCATCGTCCTCGCGACCCGATGCGCTACACACGCCGCGACTGGCTGTATCAGAAAGAACGCGAACGCACACGCCATCGTTTGCGAAGCGGACGGCAGCGGCTCAGCCTCATTGCTCCGCGCGGCGATCGCCGGCCTATCCAGATCGACGGACTGAGCCACGAAAGCATCCGAGAGGCCAAACAACGAGCCTAGATTATTGGTGTACCACGGTAGACGCAGCCCGACGTGCACGTCTCACGAACCTCAATCGCACTGAGCCCGCTTAGTGCATCGGCGAGGCGCGACCAGATCCATTCGGCGAGTCTCTCACTGGTCGGATTCTCGAGGCCGGGAACATCGTTAAGATAGTAGTGGTCTAGTTCAGCTTCGACTGGCTTCCACGCTTCCTTCAGCTCACCGAAATCTTGAACCCATCCAAGAATCGGATCTATTGCCCCCTCGACGCGAACGAGCACACGGTAGGAGTGCCCGTGAAGTCGGGCGCATTTGTGGCCAGCGGGGACGTTCGGGAGGCGATGAGCGGCTTCGAAGGTGAACTCGCGGAAGATCTCGTGCCGGGCGGTCACGCGATCCCCAGGTACTTATGGGTCTGCAGGCTCAGCATCCAACGCGGGTTCTTCATGCAGTACTCGACGGCGGCGGCGGTGTGAGCCACGACGTCCGGTCCGTCCATCGGTTGCAGGCGCAGGGAGTTGAAGTTCAGACCTTCGAACTGGCTCGGCTCGCCGCCCAACTGCGGGTAGACGAGTTTCAGTTCGTCGCCCGCGGTGAGAACCAGAGGTGCGCCGATCTTGGGGCTGACACAGAGCCAGTCGAGGCCAGGCGGGGGGACTCGCGTGCCATTGGTCTCAACGGCGATGTAGAAGTCCTGCTTGTGCAGTTCGGTGACCAACGCTTCGTTGACCTGAAGTAGGGGTTCACCGCCGGTGAGGACGACCATCCTGCGTTCGTGCCCGGTGCCCGGCCACTGTGCGGCGATTGCGTTGGCCAGGGCGACGGCGTCGGAGAAGCGGCCGCCGCCGGGGCCGTCGGTGCCGACGAAGTCCGTGTCGCAGAAGGTGCAGACGGCCCGGCCCCTGTCCTCCTCGCGCCCGGTCCACAGGTTGCACAGGCTAAAGCGGCAGAACACGGCCGGACGCCCAGCATGGGCCCCTTCGCCCTGGAGCGTGTAGAAAATCTCCTTCACCTGGTACATCGGCTCAGTCTGCCAAGTAGGACACAGGGTCCTCGGTGCCGGCTTCCGAGAAGCCCTTGAGACGAAGCAGGCAGGAGTCGCACCGCCCGCACGCGGCAGGTACCTGCCCGCACACCGTCGACTCGTCTGCCGGGTCGTAGCACGACCAGGTCATGGAGTAGTCGACGCCGAGATCGAGACCGGTACGGATGATCTCAGCCTTACTCATGCTGATGAGCGGAGTGCGGATGGTGGTGCGGGCTCCGTTGATGCCGGCTCGGGTGGCGAGGTTCGCCATGTTCTCGAAGGCCGCGATGTACTCGGGTCGGCAGTCGGGGTAGCCGGAGTAGTCTAGCGCATTGACACCGATGAAAATATCGGACGCCTCGACGGTCTCGGCGTAGGCGAGCGCGAACGACAGGAAGATCGTGTTGCGGGCCGGCACGTACGTGATCGGCACACCCTCGTCGGTAAGGTCGGCCGCGGAGTCGTGCTTCGGGACCTCGACATCGCTGGTGAGCGCGGAGCCGCCGAAGGCGCGCAGGTCGATATCGGCGACCACGTGACGCTTTACGTCGTAGGCGGCAGCTACCCGCCGTGCGGCGTCGAGTTCGATGCTGTGCCGCTGGCCGTAACGAAACGACAGCGCGTAAGGCCGGTAGCCCGCAGACACAGCGAGGGCGAGCACGGTGGTGGAGTCCAGCCCCCCGGACAGCAGTACGATCGCCGACTTCGACATGGACCTCTCCTAGGTGGGGGTGGGGTGAGCTAGGCTCACCCTAGCCTGAAACTACGTCAGGCTTGCGGCAGGGCACGCCTGCAGTTTCTGACGACACGGGGAAGGTGAGGGTGCCAAAACTGACTGTCGTCGTCGCTTGCTCCGACCGGAAGTCGGAGGCGCCGGCGCCAGGTCTGCGGGCACGCGATCTGCCGGACAGCCATCTCGCCACACGCTCTGCGGTTTGGCGAAGTCGCCTCCGCGCGACTAGCGGGACGCGGACCTTGACTGACCTATACCGAGGCGAAGCGTGGTTCGTCGTCCGCGGGGTACTCGCCGCCGCACGGCGCGCCGGGTTCAACCCCGAGTTGCTGGTCACCTCGGCCGGGCTGGGTCTGCGCCGTGCCGAATCCATAGCTCCCGGGTATGCGGCGACGTTGACGGTTGGCCAGGCTGACACGGTGGGAAACACAACCGCGGACCTCCGCAACTGGTGGCACCACCTACGGGCGGCACCTGACGCCCTCGATCCAGATGTAGCGCTACGGGGAAAGGTATTGCTCGTGTTGTCGAACGCCTACGCGACGGCGATGCACCCCGACCTCACGACGCTAGGCCATCGGGGAGACGACGTCCTGATGATCGGCGGCGCCGTCGACGTCAAGGGCATCACCCGAGTGGCTGCCGACCGGCGCCTGCGATCCGTCCTGGGTGGCACCGCGACGGGACTGACAATGCGCATGGCCCAGACCTGGCTGCATGCAATCGAAGGACCCACCTTGGCGAGCCCTATTCGACTGCAGCAGTGGTGCACCTGGGCCGAATTCGTCCGACAGGACGAGTCGTGGAAACGACAGCCACTGACCGACAGCCAGGTCGTGCAGTTCATCCGGGAAGCCCGATCTGCCGATCCCGGTCTGTCACGGACCAGAGCACTGCGGACGCTGCGCGACAGCGGTCGGGCGTGCGAGCAGGGCAGGTTCGCGGAACTCTATCGGATGGCGGCCACCGAATGGTGACGAGCAAAGAACGACGAGCCCGGGCGGGCGAGACCCTAGAGTGCCGTGCTCTGCGGATCATGCAGAACGAAACGGTCCCGCTCTATCTGTTCACCCTCGCCGCTGGCGAAATCGAGATGGTGGCTGACGTCGCTCGGATCTCTCGTGACGAGGCCGGCAAGCTTATCGGCTACCAGCGCCCGGAGAAGAAGCAACACGTCCGACAGATCCAAGCCTACCTTGAATCCGGCGACGTGTTGTTCCCGAATGGGCTGATCATGGCCCTGCCTGACGAGGTCAGATTCAAATCCAGCCGCGGCCCAGGCACCTTCGACGGGTTGGCTACCGCAGGCACGTTGGAGATCCCGATTCCCGCCGACCCTGCTGCGCCGAGGCCGGGGTGGATTGTCGACGGCCAACAGCGCAGTCTGGCGCTGGCCCGTATCGCCAACCGGGACCTCCCCATTCCCATCTCGGCGTTCGCAGCCTCCAGTCTGGAGTTGCAGCGCGACCAGTTCCTGCGGGTCAACAACGTCCATCCGTTACCGGCGAACCTGGTCACCGAGTTGCTCCCAGAGGTTTTCACCGCGCCGTCGCCCCGCCTCTCGGCCCGCAAGTTGCCGTCGGCGCTGGTCGATATGCTCAACCAAGATCCAAAGTCGCCGTTCCACAACTTGATTCGCCGAGCCTCCACCGACCCCGACGAGACTCGGCAGCGCGTCGTGACCGACAACAGCCTTGTTGAGGCCCTCCGCGAGTCGTTGGACTCGCCATCGGGAGCGCTTTACCCGTATCGGAACATCGCTGCCGGCACCACCGACACTGAAGGAATCCGCCACCTACTATCGACCTATTGGAACGCTGTCCGCAACACGTTTCCCGACGCTTGGGGTCGAAGCCCGAGCGAGTCACGTCTGATGCACGGGGCTGGAATCCGGGCCATGTCACGGTTACTGGAACGGGTTGTGGTGCACGTCGACCTCCGAGGTAAAGATCCGGTTGCGGCGGTCGAGCAGGAACTCGCGCGCATCGCACCGCTGTGCCGGTGGACGAGTGGCACCTGGGAAGATCTGGGGCTTCCGTGGAACGAGTTGCAGAATGTGTCTCGACACATCAACGCACTATCCAACTACTTGGTGCGGGCGTACATGGAGGCCCAGGGGCCGCCCCGATGAGATTCTACTTCCCGGACAGTCAGGACCTCGTCTCTCCGACCTATGACTTCGTCCACGACGAGTACAATCCCCTACGGGTGCGGCAACGCGACGACCTCTACGCCCACGAGGTGCTGACCCAAGTGCCGTACGACGGGGTCCTGGTCTCTAAAGCGATCGTCGACGGCTCTGTCAACGGGGCCGGGAAATACTCCGAATCCCAGCGGCAACGCATCTACCGACTCGGCGTCCGCCGCTTCTTCCGACTGCCCGACGACATGGTCACCCTCGGCGACTGCGGGGCGTTCAACTACGTCGGCGAGTACGAACCCCCATACACCGTCGACGAGGTCATCGACTTCTACGACGGCTGTGGGTTCGACGCCGGCGTCAGCGTCGATCACGTGATCCTCGGATACGACCGGAACGCCGACGCCGCCAAAACTGTCGACCCCGCCTGGCAGGCCCGGCAGGACATCACTCTGCGGTTGGCAGCGGAGTTCATCGCGGCCATTGACCGACGCGGGAGCCGGATCGAACCGGTGGCATCGGCGCAGGGATGGTCGCCTGCAAGCTATGCGCACTCGGTCGAGGTATTGCAGGAGTTGGGGTTCCGGCGGATCGGCTTGGGCGGCATGGTGCCGCTGCGGACACCAGACATCCTCGCCTGCCTAGAGGCGATCGAGGAGATCCGCTCTCCGGAGGTCGAATTGCACCTGCTCGGCATTAGCCGGATTGGCTCGATGGAGACGTTTGCCAGTTACGGAGTCACCAGTTTTGACAGCACAAGCCCGTTCAAGCAAGCGTTTATGGATGACCGGGACAATTTCCACACTGCAACCGAGACGTACGTGGCGATCCGCGTTCCCCAGGTCGACGGCAACGTCATGCTCAAGCGCGCGATCCTTGCCGGTCATGTCTCGCAGCGGGAGGCGATCCGGACCGAGCGCGAGTGCCTCCGTCGTCTACGCCGGTTCGATACAGGCGACGTCGAGGTCGATGACGTCATAGCGGTGCTCGCAGAGTACGAGACGATCATCAAAGTGAAGAAGTCGCGGCTGACCGACTATCGACGGACGCTCGAAGCAGCACCGTGGCGGCGATGCTCGTGCGGTCTATGCGACCAGCACGGCGTCGAGATCGTCATCTTCCGCGGGACGGAACGGAACAAGCGCCGGGGCTTCCACAACCTGTCGGTGCTGGCCGCCAAGATGCACGCAATCCCCGGTCTGGCGACACGCCGGATGGTGGACCGCCCGACCATCGCACTTCAGAGGAGCGTCTGTGGCTGATCGATACCAGTTGCGCCTGCCTGCGCTTCGCCTCACCCAGGGCCAGCACCACATCTACATGTTTGGCGTCGACGGCAAGCGACTCGACGACTTCACGACCGTGTCCCGGGCCCGGCGGGACGACGATGGCCTGCAGGGCTACCAACGGCCCGAGGTCGTGGCGCACATCAGGGCGATCCGTCGCTACCTCGAGTCCGACGGCGCGATGCTACCCAACGCGATCGTCCTCGCGTTCACCGACCAGGTCTCCTTCGATGCCGCGAAGACCGATGTCGGAGACGACGCGGTCACCTACTCACAACCGGGCGAACTCGTCATCCCGGTCGACGAGACCTGCGCTGATGCGGACAAGCCAGCCTGGCTAGTCGACGGCCAACAACGGACCGCCGCCATCCGCGACGCAGACCTCCCGGAGTTCCCCATCGCGGCGGTGGGCTTCATCGCCGCCGGAGAGGACGAGCAGCGGTCGCAGTTCATCTTAGTGAACAGCACGAAGCCGCTACCGAAGGGGCTGATCTATGAGTTGCTGCCGGAGACCACCGGCGAACTGCCCGCTCGATACGCACGACGGCGCCTCCCGGCATCCCTCATGACCAGGCTCAACACCGCCACCAACAGTCCGTTCCGTCGCGCGATCTCCACACCGACCACCCCGGGTGGCTATATCAAGGACAACAGCGTCCTCAAGATGATCGAGAACAGCTTATACGAGGGTGCGTTGTACCAGTATCGAGACCCCCGCACCGGCGAGGGCGACGAGGACTCGATGGTGCACCACCTCGTCACCTTCTGGTCGCGAGTTTACGAGAAATGGCCGGCGGCATGGGAACTGCCGCCACGCAAGTCGCGACTGACCCACGGTGTCGGGATCCAGGCTCTCGGCTACATTATGGATCTCTTGACTGCAGAAATCGACTCGTCCCAGTCGTCCTTCGTCGACGTCGTCGACGACAGCTTGGAACTGCTCGCACCTTTTGTCGCATGGACCGATGGCTTTTGGCGAATATCACCTGGCGACGAACGGCGCTGGAATGGCCTACAGAATACCCCTAACGACGTCCGGAAGCTGACCAACCTGTTCATCCAGGTCCTCCGCCAGCCAGACGGCACCGGTCAGCTCGCTATCGACACTATATCCGAGCAGTCGAGCTAACCACCTGCAGGAGTCACCTAAAGCGTCTACCGTCCTGCCTGGATCGTCGAATCTGGTCAGATTAATCGGATTAAATGCAGGGGATCCTGAGAATGGAGAAACCCTCCGTGACAACGATCAGTCGCCGCGCGGTGGATGGTGGTGAGTTGTGCTGGCTCGGCGAAGGATTCGGCGCACATGGAGAGGAGCCAAAAGACACGTACGTCGTCGCTGATGCGCTTTCTGGAAGCTTCCGATTCGTCGAGGAGTCGTCCTCGGCACCCGGTCTGCGAAGCCCACAGCTCGGTGCGCTGCACGCAATTCTTGCACATCGATCGACTGAAGATTTCGAGCCCATCACCGTCGTGATGCCGACCGGCACGGGCAAGACAGAGACGATGCTGGCGGCCTACTGCTACGAGCCGTCGCGGGCTATGGTCATCGTCCCTTCGGACGCACTTCGGACACAGATCGCCGAGAAGTTCGTGACCCTCGGGATCCTCCCGGGCGTAGGCGCCGTTACTGGCGGGTTCCTCTGCCCGGTCGTCGCGATGCTCAACACGGGCCTCACCACGGAGGAGCAAGTCGACGAGTTGCTCGACGCGACCAACGTCATCGTGGCGACGCCACAGGCACTTAGCAGATGCACAAAGCGGGCTCGTGTACGGCTTGCATCGGGCTGTGCCCGACTGTTCGTCGACGAGGCACACCACGTGAGCGCTCGGACCTGGCGGGAGATTGTCGACCTGTTCGCCGATCGCGAGGTGGTCCAGTTCACCGCCACGCCTTACCGCGAAGACGGACAGCACCTCGGTGGGCGCGTGATCTACGCCTACCCGCTACGACTTGCTCAGAAGAACGGCTACTTCGCTCGCATCAACTACCGATCCGTCATTGATCTCACCGATCCCGATCGCGCCGTCGCGACCGCCGCGGTCGCGCAACTCCGCACGGACCTCACTGCTGGCCGCGATCACCTACTGATGGCCCGAGTCAAAAGCATCGACAGAGCCAAGCAGATAGTCAAGCTATATGAGGAACTTGCCCCCGACCTGAACCCAGTCCGCATCCATACTGGCGCGGACATGGCGCAGTCGACTCGCACTAAGCGGCGCGAAGACCTGTTCGACCGCCGAAGCCGCATCGTGGTGTGCGTCAACATGCTCGGCGAGGGATTCGACCTACCCGCCCTCAAGGTCGCGGCGATCCACGATCCGCAGAAGAGTCTGGCCGTCACACTCCAGTTCATCGGACGCTTCACCCGGACCGGTGACACCAGCCTCGGCGAGGCGTCAGCCTTCGTTCCACTGCAAGTCCCCGGGATCGACGAACGACTCCGCAAGCTCTACGGAGAAGGCGCAGACTGGAACGAGGTCATCCGCGACCTGACGGAGCGAAACGTCGGACGCGAAAAAGACAGGACCGAGTTCGAGCAGGCCTTCGGATCACTGCCAAACGAGGTGGCGATGCGAAGCGTCCACCCCAAGATGAGCACCGTCGTCTACCGTGCGCCGAAGGGCCTGCGCTGGAATCCGGAGGGAATCTACGATCTCTTCGAGGGCCAGTTGCTCACTACTAGATTGGGCACCAACAACAAAGAAAAGGTCGTGTGGTGGGTATCCCGCCAGGCCTCACCGGTCCGATGGGGTGACTTCGCCAGCTTTAACGAACTCGTGCATCACCTGTACATCGTTCACATCGACGACACGACGGGATTCCTCTACATCAACAGCACGGACAACGCTTCGCTGCACGAGAACATCGCGAAGGTCGTCGGCGGTGATGAAACCGAAATCGTCCGGGGCGAGCTCGTCTACCGGATCCTCCATCAGGTCCAGCGACGTATCCCCACGAATGTTGGGCTGCTCGACTCCGTCAACCGAAACCGCCGCTTCTCCATGCACGTCGGCCAAGACGTCCTGCATGCGTGGCGCGGCGAGGGCGGCACGAAGATGAAGACCAACATCTTCGCGCACGGATTCGCCGATGGCCGGATCGTCACTTTCGGGGCATCGCGGAAGGGGCGGGTCTGGAGTCACGAGCAGGCACGCGACATTCACGACTGGGTCCGCTGGGCACGCCGAGTCGGCCCAGTCATCACCGACACGACGATCTCGCTCGATCAGGTCATGGCAGGCTTCCTGCTCCCAGAGCCGGCGACAGAGCGCCCACCTCACGTCCCATTGGCGATCGAATGGCCGCATCGCCTCGTCGCTACCTTCAGCGAGAACCGCAAGGCCAGTTATCGCGGAATGGATTTCTCTCTACTCGATACCGAGCTCGCGCTCACAGAACACGTCGCCGCCGGTCCCTTGCAGTTCGAGTTGCGCACTCCGGCGTGGGCGCTGCGATTCGAGTTCGTATTCAACAAAGACGAGCCGCCGCAGATCCTACCGGTCGGTGACGACGGAACTATCACGACTCAGTCTGGAACCGGGAGCCTTGCAGCGTTTCTCAGCACGCACGGCTTGCTCGTCACCTTTGAGGATGAACTGGTCCTCGTCGAGGACGGCTACCTCCTTCGCCCCGACCGAGAACGGCGGCTGTTTCCGGCCCGAGATGTAGAGGCGATCGACTGGTCCGGAGTTGACATTACGCGCGAATCCCAAGGGCAGAGCAGAGACCCCACGACAGTGCAGTATCGCGCGGTCCAGAAGCTCTCAGCCGAGGCGGAATGGGAACTGGTCGTCGACGACGACGGAACCGGCGAGTTGGCCGACGTGGTCTTCCTGCGCCGAGCCGGCGAGGAACTCGAGGTTATGCTCACGCACTGCAAATATTCCTCCAAGCCAACTCCTGGCGCCCGTATAGACGACCTATATGACGTATGCGGGCAAGCGATGAAGATGAACCGCGCCAAGTCGATGCCTGAACTTCTCACCAGACGACTACTCCGCCGCGAAAGCGCCCGCATCGCCGTCGGCAAGGGCGGCATCATCCGCGGAGATATCCAAAGCCTGGCTTCAATTGTCAACGAAGCGCGCTTTCGTAAGCTCCGGGTGACGATCGTGATCGTCCAGCCGGGAATGTCTGCCGCCGGCGCGAGCGATGACATGCGAGCCTTGCTGGGCGCCACGGACCGCTTTCTCGCCGAAACCTACGGCATGAGGCTACGGGTAATCGCGAGCCCCTGATCTCGGCGACCGAGCGTCGCGATGCGCATGAACCGATACACCACCCGCCCTCACGGCATAGGGCATCACCCGTACCGCGAGCTGTGGTCGGCGACCTCGTCGCCTGGAGCCTGATCACAACGACCGCCGCAGCGAACGCGGCCGACGCCTCGTCCAGGTCATGTCATCGAGAAGCTCGGCGAGTAGGGCCTCTTCGTACGCCGGCTTGCCGGTCTCGACCATCACCCGCGCCAGCAGTGGGTCCCACGGGGTGTCCCGCTCGGTGACATGTCCCATCGGCTCGTCTTCATCAACGGCAGATTCATCCCTCGCCAGCGATGTCATGTAGTCGGCTGCGCCCATGCGCCACGGCTTCGCTCGAGGGCAGGCTGACAGGATCCTGCGAACGTGGGCGAGACCGGCGACGTCGAAGTCGGCGCGTACCGCAACGCTCCACCCGGCTCCCGGTAGGGCGGCGATGGCGTCGATCTCTAGGGACGACGGGGTCCCGGATGTGCCGACCAGACGGATGCCGGCGCCGGACTGCGCGGCCCGGGCGGCTGCGGCGGACACGATCGACGGGTTCTCGGTCACGAATACGGTCATGCCTACGTGAGGCGGAACGGGCCAGCTGCAACGTCGGAGCTCGCGCGGCGGCACGGTGACGACGACGTCCGGAGGAAGCGCCCATCCGCGTGGGTGGATGCCGAGCATGTGCAGTCCGCCGGTCAGATCGTCGCAGTCAACGCCGAGCGAGTGCCAGGATGTCCTCGCCCGCCCCCCGCTGAGACCGGCCAACGCGAGCACGAGACCGGCGAGTGGGGTGCCGTCGTCGAGGGCGTGTGGACGGTTGGTGACCAGGGTGCGTCGGTCCACACGTGTATCTGGCTCGGGCAGCCGTCCGACGATTGCCACCGCATGGGCGATCAGTGTCGCAGGGTCGGCTTGGGCCGCGAGTCGCGTGATCCAGCCCGTGGTCCTGAGCCGCTCCCACGCTGTCGCGAGCGGGAACCGGTCCCGGACGGCTGCTGGAAGGTCGGTGATCTGACGTTCGAGGACGCTGCGAATCTGCTCGACCCGCTGCTCGAGGACGTGTCGGACGGCGCGCCGGGTAGCCAGCCTGCGGCAGAGGGCGTGGGCTGCGACGGCCCCCGGGGTGAGCGCACTGCCTCGGACGTGGAGTCGGTCAGTGAGGGCGGGGAGGTCAACTCTGCGCCGTTGCCCGGCACGGAGTGGGGTGCCGCCGAGCAGTCCGACCGCCGCCGCCCGCTCGACGGACGTAGTGGGCGCGGTGACGTCGAGGTGCCCAGTTGTGAGGTCGGGGTCGCCGCGGCGGTCTCCCGCTGCCGCGAGCGCGTCCCACAGCCATTGGAGTTCCTCGGTGAGCAAGGGAACCATGTCCGCGCCCCGGCACTGGCCGGTGCAGTAGCCGCAGACAGTCACGACACGGGGTCGACGTCGGGGTCGCCGGGCAGATCCTGCTGCCCCCGGATCCACATCGGGTCGGCCACGACGGTGCCGTCGGAGGCGGATTCAAGGTCCCAGGCATCAATGCCGTCCCAGGCACCGGGAGCACCGTCCCATTGGAAGCTGGTGCACACCAGGTCGAGGTCGAGCGCGGCGATGTAGCGGGCCAGGCCTTCCCGGCCGCGCTCATCGACCTCGGCGGGGACCTCGTCGATGGCGGCCAGTCTCAGCCCGGTCGGGCTGAGCCCGTCGTAGAACGCGGCCACGGCGGCAAGCACCGGGGCGAGCACGACGAGGCGCCGCTCACCACCGGACAGCGGTGTGCGGGGTGACCAGCGCTCGGCCGTCCCGTCGCGGATGATCTCGTACCGCACGTCGACCCAGTCGCGGATGTTGACCGCGGCTGCGACGCGGTCGTGCATCGAATCCGCATCGGATGCCTCGATGAGCTGCTGCAGCGCGCGGCCGATGGTGGCCTGGTCCTCCCGTGAACGGCTGGCGGCGTCAGTTCGACAGGCGAGGTCGTGGACGGTCCGGACCGTGGGTGCCAGGTCGTCGGCGAGCCGGACACGTACCTGGACCCCGACACCCGAGGACGCGGAGGCGGCCTGCATCTTGCGGTTGACCGCGCGCACCCAGTCGTTGAGTTCGGTCCACGCGCGACCGATGGCGGCGGGCAGTCGTCCGACTACGAAGTCGCGTAGCGCCTGCTCCTCCGCGGCGGCGAGCGCTTCCTCCGCCTTCACCTTCAGCTCGACCGCACGGCGTGCGGCGGCGGGCAGGGTGTAGGGGATGTCGTGGTTGGTGAGGATGTAGGTGTCGAGGGCGTCGCTGGGACCGTGGCTCTCGGCCGGGTCGAGTGTCCAGGTTCCGGCCAGTCGGGCGCGGGCGTCGTCGTAGCGTTCCCGGAGTGTCTTGCGGGTGTAGGTGCGTCTGCCCTCGATCAGGCGCCCGACCGCGTCGAGGAGTTCTTCCTCTCCGGTGAGGTCACGGCCGGGGTCGTCGGACACGACGTCGCTGACCCCGGGTGCGGTCAGGATCTCCTGTAGCTCGGCGCGGCGGGAGTCGGCCGCGGGACGGAGACTCTGCTGGTTCGTCCAGGCCGCCTCGACGAGTCCTCCCAGCCGGGCCTGTTCGCGGTCCGCGCGTTGCGCTTCGGCCCTGGCGGGGTCGATCTTCCAGGCGACATCATCGCGCTCCGCGGTGGCGGTGCGGTGCTTCGCCAGGATCGTCTGCGGGTCATCCCCGATCGCCTCCTGTTGTGTCCGGATCTCCTCCGCCGTGCCCGCGGCGGTCCGGTGGGCGTTGACGGCGCTGCCGTACAGGGCGGGAAGGCTCTCCCGTTTCGTGGTCAGCTGGGTACCTTCGGCGAGCAGGGCCTTGAGCTGACGCGCCGCCCGATCAGTCAGCTGCCCAGCGGCACCGGCCAGCTCATCCGCCGCCGACGCGGCCTGTGCTTCGAGGCCGGTCAGCATGTCGGTGTCAGCAGGCAGCTGGCGGGCGGCGGTGCGCGCAGCCCACCGCGTCCGCGCGGTGTGGGCGGTGTCGGCGGCCTTCCCTGCGACGTCGCGTGCCTCATCTGCCGCCGCACGCAGGCCTGCAGCCGTGCGCGCGGCCGCCGCCCGCTCCCCTTCGCGCGCCGTGAGGGTGCCGGTGGCGGGGAACCCGTCACGGTGCTCAGCGATCGCCGTGCACCGTTCGTCCATCAGGTCGGCCTCAGCTCGCCGGTAGCCGGCCTGCTGCTCGAGAACGGCGGCCTGGGCGTCGAGTTCGGCGGCGCGGGCGCGGGCGGCGGCGCGGCGCAGTGCGGCGCCGATGTGTCGGGCGGCGGGGAGGGCGGCGGTGTCGTCGGCACCCGGCGCGCGGCCGGTGAGCGGACCGGCCCGGAACGAGCCGTCGGCGCCGATCACAAGGCCGGCGGTGTCATCCCCGGCCACGGATCCGCGCAGCGGAACCCGGGCCAGGACCGCCCGGGCGGCGGCAGCCAGCCGATGCGCCGGGTCGACGGTGATCACCGTGGTGAGGTTCCCTTCGACCTCGGGTCCGACGGGTTGGACATGCCAGGCGCTCGTCGTCACGCCGTCCTCGGTGAGGGTCGCGGCGAGGAGCCCGGAGGCGCCCAGGGCTGCTTCCACCAGTGCACGGGCGTGGGAATCGTCGAAACCGTCCTGCCAGTCCAGGGCCGCGGCGAAGGCCGCGTCGTCGTCACCATCCCACCAGGACGGCCGGGGAAGCGGGATCATGCGGCCCGACCGCAGCCCGGCCGCTTCGTCGCGGAGGGCGGCGGCGTCCTCCTCGAGGCGTGCCGCCTCGGCCCGGAGGCTCTTCTCGTGGAGGCGTGCCGCGGCGATGACGCCGGCTGCCCTTATCACGGTCGCGGACCGCCAGTCCGTCACCTGACGGAGGACCTGTCCCGGCTCCGCGGCCCGCAGGTCCTCGATGTCCGCGGCAGTCCACAGCTCCGGGGCGTCAGCCGTATCGGCTGTATCGAGGGGGTCGGCGTGCGTGGCCGGCTGGTACAGGCCGTGCGGCGCGATCGGCCAGGCCGTGAGGCGGTCCAGAAGCGCTGTGGCCGCGGTGCGGGCCTCGCCGGCGGCGTGTCGCTCGCTACGCGCCGCCTGGTCAGCAGTCGTCTCGGCATCGGCGGTCACCTTCGCCGTCCTGGACTGCTCCTCGACGGCGGGGCGGACCGCGGCGGTGTAGTCGGACAGGGCGAGCGTCGCATCGGCTGACCGTGCGCGGTGGGCGCGGCTCATCTCGGTCCAGCGGCGGGCCACCGTGAGCAGGCGGTCCTCGTCGGCGTGCAGGGACAACACCGGGCCTGCGTCGACGATGTCCTCGGCGACAGTCAATACGGCCTGTGGCCGGGTGCTCCAGGTCAGGAGCGGCTGCTCCTCAGCGGCACGCGCGTCCGCCGCCGCGGCCATTGCGACGGCGCCGGACAGGTCCTCGCCCACGTGCTTCGCGCGTGCGATCAGGGAGTCGGTGTCTCTCCGTACGTCGGCGGCCATATTCAGCAGGAAGCGCGATATGTCGGCGGCCCGTCCGAGCTCGGCGCGATGCTTCCCCTCGAGAGCAACGAGAGCCCCGGCGGCCTTGAAGATGTCGCTGCGCTCGAGCGCAGCGACTTGTGCTTTCAGCGAGTCGTGCTGGTCGACGAGCCGCGACAGCACACCTTCGGCCGTCTTCGTCGCGCTGGCGGCGGCCTGTTGGTCGTCGGTGAGTTGGTCGATCTCGGCCTGGGCGGCGGTGATGGCGTCCCGCGCCTTCAGCGCGTCGGACAGGGCGCCGGAGACGATGTCGGTCACGTGGCCGACCCAGACCACGGTGAAGTCGGCGAGCACCTCGGCGGCTGATTGGTCGCGGGCGAACGCTTCCCGGGTGTCCTCGGAGCCAGCGAGAGCATCGGCGGTAGCGGAGATCACGTCATCGGCGACACCCGGCAGGGCCTCGCGCAGCATCTCCGCGGCGTTGGCCGGGCCCACGTCGCCGAGCAGGGACGGGTTGCGGACCAATCGGATCCGGTCGGCGAGGTCACGCAGCTGCGGCGGGCCGGTGTCCCAGACCCGGGCCGCGAGATCCGCGACGTAGTCCTCGTCACCACCGTCCGGGTCGAAGGTCTGCCCACCGCGGCCGGCGATCAACGCCTCGAACTCCTCACGGCTGAGCGGACCCCGGTCGGGGCCGTGCAGCGGAAAATCGGACAGCGGCGCGCCCGGCACGGTGAACGGGACCACGCGAACCGCGGGTGAAGAGCCTTCGGAGTACTGCAGGCGCACTCCGAAGCTGTGGCAGCCCTCGCTGCCAGGACCGGCGAAGGTCAACCACACGTACCCGTAGCGGCGTTTGCCCGCGGCCCCGTCCTTCATCAGACTGCGCAACGTGGTGGTGCGGGCCTTCCCCGCGTTGAGCCGCTGCTGGTTCAGGTCGAGCAGGTAGGGCCACAACGCCTCGAGTGCGGTGGTCTTGCCGGTGCCGTTGGAGCCGCGCAGCAGCAACCGCCCCGACGGTGTCGCGAGGTCGAGGTCGCCGTAACGCCACACGTTGGACAGCCCGGCTCCGACGAGGCGCCACCGGCCGCCGAAACGGGCCGGGTCCCCCGCAGGCGACGGCGACATGTCGGCCTCGGAGAAGAGAGAATCCATGACGTACCGGTCGCCCGACACCGTCAGAACTCCAGCGCGATGGTCGACATGAGGTCGTCGGCGGATTCGGGCGGGGCGGCGCGTTGCCCCGCCGTCGAGACAGTCGCGCGCAGGCCGGCGCCGCCCGGGTTGGCCCACCGCCCGATGGCCGGCGAGAACCACCACACCGGCGCCCCGCCCGCCACCTGGTCCGGCCGGACCAGGTCGAGCCCGGTGAGCAGGTCGAGCACCTTGCGGGCCAGACCCGCCGAGTCCTCGACGTCCTCGGCCGACCACCCGCCCCTGCCGGCGCCGACCAGACGGCCCCACATGTCGAGCCGATCGAGAACCTCTGGCTCGGTCAAGGACCGCCAGCCCGGGCGTTCAGGCTCCACTGCGCCCTCGCGTGCGGCGGCGTCGCACAGCAGCAGCGATGCGTGTCCGACGGTGCCCGGGGCGGGGAAGGGCATCGGGCCGAGCTCACGCGGGTACCGGAATGCGTCGGCGGGAACCACGAACGTAGCACCCTCGGTGCGGCGTTCCAGATGCAGTCCGAACGCGGCCGCGAGCGGCGCCCCGTCGTCACCCCGGACCCTCCGGGAGAGCCAGTCCCCCTCCGCGTCGTCGAGATCGACCGTGTGCACCACCGCGTCGTCGACGAGCCTGCGCCGCATCCGACGCGCCGCATCCGGTTCGCGTTCAACCTGTTCCAGCCACCCGGCCGGATCGGCAGACGGGTCTGTGTCGGCGAAGTTGGCGATCACGTGAACAAGGCGGGTGTGGTGCACGGCGAGCAGCACCTCTGCGCGGTCGTTCTGGACGTAGGCCTCGACGTCCCCGTCGACCTGTTCAATCACCCCGCGGGCATCGAGCAGTCTCAGCGCGGCCGCAACGGCGCGCCGCTCCGCAATGGTGCCTGTGACCTCCAGCCCGGCCTCGGCCGCGGCCGACCGCGCGGCGGCGACGAGCCCGCCCAACGCCACCCGCGGTGGCACAGACTCGGCCGCCGCGACCAGCACAAAGAACCACATACATACCGCAGGGGGCGGAGCGGAAGCAGCCCACGCCGCCCGCCGCACCGGCGGAGACTTACGCAGTCGCACGAGATCCCGTTCGACAACCAGGACCCACCCGAGGCGGCCGAACGCCTCACGGACCGCGTCAATATTGCGCCGCACCGCCCCGATCGCGGCGTCGTCGCGCACCGGCAACAGCCACGGCTGCACCTCTAGGAGCCGCAGCACCGCGCTGATCTCGGCGTCGGCCTCCACAGACCAGGCCCGTCGACCCCGCGCCACAGGCGACGGTCCCGCCTGCTCCCCGCTCACGCCGACTCCCTGCCGACCAGGCGCAACCCGACCCGCACGGCGTCGTCGGGTGCGGTTCGGTCAAGCGCTGCGACTCGCGCACCGACCAGGTGGAAGACCGCGACCCGGCCCGGCAGCAGCACTCGCCAGGTAGGTGCCCGCAGTACGCCGTGGCGCCCCGGCACGCGGAAGATCGTGCAGCCCAGGCCGTCCCGGTGACCAGTCCGCCGATCCCTCCTCGACCCGGTCGGCCGGGCCCGTGCGGCGGCCTGCAACGCGACGAGCGCCACCCGGGCCGCGGCATCGGTCAACTCGGCGGCGCCGTCCCTGCGCAACACCTCGTCCAAGGCGGCGGCATGCTCAGCCTGTCGCCGACGCCGGCGGGCGGCGACCTCGACGCGGGCCTCGCTGTCGTCACGGGCTGCGGCCGCCCGACCCCGCGCACCGGACCGACCGACCTTGCGCAGCATCTCCGGTACCTCGACCGTGGGGCCGCCCCACCAGGACGGCACCCGGCCCAGTTCGTCGTCGGCAGCCTCGTACAACTTGCGCCACGGATGATCACCCACCGCGGCAAGAAACACCGGCTGCGCCCAACGGATGTCGGAGCAAGCGCGGGCGAGTTGGAGTGCGCGGCTACGCCCCGTGGCAGCCGACGACGAGGCGTGCAGCCGGCGGAGGTTGGCGTGCATCCCCGGCAGTGCACGAACCAGCCGCATCGCGAAACGCGCCGCCCGGCCGTGCACCGGATCGCACCACAGCAGCAGCTGATCCCAGTCCGCTCGACGCCCACCCCGCGACGCGGTCAACGCCCCCCGCTCGATCAGTGCGCGGGCATCGGACGCCTCGACCGCGACATCCGCCAACTGACCGAACGACGGCTGCAGTGCCAGCAACATGGCGTGCGCCCGAGCCGCTCCGCTCTCCAACTCCGCCGCGACCCGTGTCGCATACTCGACCAGCAACTGCTTCAACTCCGCCGTCGACACATGGTCAAGATCGAATCGATCGGCCAGCGTCGCGAGCGTGTCCTCGGCGCCGACCAGCGCGGCGTCCAGGTCGTCGTGGCTGGTGAACAAGCGGCCGATGTCCTCGGCGGTCCCGGCGTCCAGCCGTCCGGACCCGACCGAGTCGGCGATGGCCGTCAGTGCGACGACCACGCGGTTCAGGCTCGACAACGGGATCTCCCGCATCGCGGGCGTCCCGGCGAGAACCGTCGAGTAGAACCGCTGTACCTGCCGCCCTGCAGGGGTCGCCGTCCACCGCCAGTTCCGCGCCATCAGGTCGGCGTACCGCAGGATGCGGCTGGAGTCGGTCCGGGCCGAGGCCGCTGTCCAGTCACGCAACCGGTCGAGCCGGACCTCGACCGTCCGAGCGTCCATCGCCACGCCCCCAGCCTGCACCGCCGCAGCCACCTCCGATGGCGTCAAGTCTGTGATCGAAGACTCCAGCACCGCCATGATGGAGACGTACTCATCCGCGTACGGGGCAATGAGATAAGCCATCGCCCGACGAGAGTCCGTCACCGCGACGTCGAAGCCGGGAACCGGTTCCCCCGACTGGTACAGGTCGGTCACGCGAGCCTCCTCGTCTTGGTGATCGACGCGCCGCATCACGTCCATCCGCGACCACCTTGCTACGGAGAGTACGACCCGCCACCGACAAGATCGGCCGCGCAGACACACGAGGGTGTCATCGTTGGGACAACGAGACGGAATGACCGGATGGTCCAGGCGTTGCACGAGACCTCGCGCGGCGGCCGGGTTCGTCCATGTCGGTCCGAGTCCATGAGGTGCCGCAGGCGACGATGGCCACAACTGCTCCGACTGGGTGTCCGCTGGGACGCACGCGTTGAGGGCTGGAGACAATGTGCTCAGCAGCGGGCAGAGCCTCGCCGCGGTGTTCGAGCACGTCTGACAGCCGTTCGGCAAGCGCGCGCTCGTCCGTCGTCCGCTCCGGCGCTACCGCGGGTGCCAGCGGGTCGAGCCGACAGAGCTGCCGTACCGGGCGCGAAAACACGTCGGACCGGCCTGAGACAATCTGGGGATGGCAGGTGGTGGCTACCTCCGGCCCGGGGAGCAGGCCACCGGGCTGCCTCCGGGGATGAACAACGACTTCTTGACGGTGCCGATCGAGGGTGCCCACCTCGCTGATGGCGACATCGTCCCGACGGTCGGCTCGACGTACGGGGCGCGCCCCAGCGGGTTGCTGGTGCCGATGGAGTACGCGCGCCCGCCGAGGCCGCTCGACAGCGTCGCGACCTACTTGACCGGTGCGGAAGTGTCCGGGGCCACGATTCCCGCCGAGGTCACGGTTGATCACCTGCGCCGGCTGCCGCTGCTGGAGGTGGTGGGCTTCTGCGCCGAGCTGCTCGGACTTGTCGACCGACCTGGGTACTCCCAGGATCAGGTCGACGCCATGGTGCTGAACAGGCTCACCCCGGCGTACCGGCGACGGGTCGTGGCGCTGCTTGCGGGCGGCGAGCGGGTGCTGGTGGCGCCTCATGTCCTGCTCATGCTGGTCAAGTACGCCGCACAGTTCAGCGGCGACTGCATGCTTCCCCACGTCGAGCGCGGCCAGGTCCTGGCCGCGCTGTTCGGAACCGGGGACGACCTCGAACGGTTGGGTGCGGACGAAGACGGCGGAGAAGCCGACGACGACCTGGTGGTCGGCACCGGCGTGCCGGGGCGGATCGAACGGGAAGTCGTGGCCATCCACCACTTCCACCGCCAGACCGAGCCTCAGCATGTCCTGGCGCGGTTCATCCGCCGCTGGACGCAGCTGCCGGTCGAGCTCGCCGACGACCCCGATGTCGTCGATCTGCCGGCAGAGTTCCGTGCCGCCGTCGGTGTCTGCCTCGACGACTTCATCGCCGCCGGCGTGCTGCTCCACTCGGTCGCAATCTCCCGCGGCCCCCGGGTACCGCGCAACGCGGTCGCGCAGCTGGATCTCGCGGACGATACCGTCGCGGAGCGCATCCTCGCGCTGATCGCGCGGAGCCCGGCCGAGCTACGGGCGTGGGCCCGGGACCCCGAGCACATCTCACCCTGGGAGTTCAGCCACCTCGAGCAGTTCCCGGTTATCGACTGCGGCGACCACCTGTGGGTCATCCGCCCCGATCTGGTTCTGCAGCGGTTCTTCGGGTGGATGCCGCTGTTCGACGTCGGGGCCGGCTTAGGCGCGGACAAGGACGCGGGCAGGCAGCGGTCGCGGATCCAGGGCTGCGTCGAGCACCTCAGCGAGGTCTACGCCCGCGAGACCCTTCAAGTCCAGGCCCGTCGGCACCACCTGCGGCTGTTCGCCGAGGCCGAGCTACGCGCAGCCCTGAGCCCCGGCCAGGGCCGCAAGACCTGTGACCTGACCGTCGATGACGGGCGGCGCTGGGCCGTGTTCGAGGTGACGTCGTCACGGCTGCAGCGCGCGTCGGTGGCGAGCACCTCGGCGGCAGGGCTTGACCAGGACATCGACAAGCTGCTGAAGAAGGTTCGGCAGCTCGACGCCACCATCTCGAGCCTGCGGCTGCGCGAGGCTGCCCTGACCGGGCAGGCAGTCTCGAGCGTGCCGCGGCAGTATTTCCCCGTGCTCGTCTTGGCGGAAGGATTCCCGGTCAACCCCATCACCATGACCATGCTGCGACAGCGAACCGCGGAAGCAGGCCTGCTCACCAGCGACGACACAAACGAGCTCGAAGTTGTCGACGGAACCGAGCTGGAGATCATCGAAGGCGCCGCCTTCGGGGAGATCACCGTGCTCGACGCACTCGAGGCCAAGGCTGGGAGCACCCTGAGCCGAGCCAACATGCGTGACTTCCTGCTCCGCGACCACCAGCTTCGCTCCAGGACTCCGCATCGGGTCGCACAGCTTGCGCATGTCGCCTATGAGATCACCGAACGTGCCGCGTCACGCCCACCGGCGACCGGCGCGGCCTGACAATCGCCCGCTGGGCCGGTGAATCCGGTCCCACCGGTCGCGATCAGAGGATCCCTCGGCCGCGCTGACCAGTCGCTTCGCGGCGTCCGCATCGAACGCCGCCCGCTCCCGCTGCGCGGTGCGCGTCGAGGTCGGAACGCACAGGGCCAGCAGCGCGCCGAGTACGGCGAGTGCCCCGAGCACATAGAAGATCGAGTTGCCAGGCTCGCCGCGATGAGCAGGCCGCCGATGATCGGGCCGCCGATCCCGCCGAGGCGCCCGAACCCGGCGCACCACGCCACGCCACGCGCTGCGCACGTTGGTGCGTAGGTGGCGGTGCTCCGGGCCGCCGGCCACCGCGCACCGGTGACGGTCGCCTGCGGGGTCTGGTCGCTGCTCAGCGCCGCGGTCGGCGCCATGTCGACCTGCCTGACCGGACCGACCAACGCGCTGTTGACCGTGTCCGGCGAGCGCCACCGCCACTACACGGCCGGGATCGTGTGCGGCCTGCTCGCCATGCTCTTCGGGCTGTTCGTCCCGCTGTTCACCCGGCTGATGCTGGCCGCACCCGCGGCGTTCGTGGCCGCGCTCGGCGGGCTGGCGATGCTGCGGGTGCTGCAGACCGCGTTCACGACGTCGTTCGGCGGCCGGTGCACGTTCGGCTCGTTCGTGACGTTCGTGGTGGCGGTTTCGAACGTCACCGTGCTGAACATCGGCGGTGCCTTCTGGGGGCTCCTGGCCGGGCTCGCGGTGTCGTGCTGCTGGAGCGCGACGACCTGCGTCACGCCCGCCGGGAAGCCACCGGGCCGCACTGAGCGACGTCGCCTCGCCGATGACGCGCGGAGCCCAACGAACCAGCCGGTCAACTAAGGGCCCGCGATGAATTAGTTCATCCGGGGCCGGGCGTGTCGGCCGGGTCGGGCTGGGCGTGCAGCGTGTAGTTCCAGTCGCCGTGGAAGGTGTGGCGGACGA
>Ga0105044_10000987_pt1 | contig 36878 bp, 28 predicted proteins | sample MAT01_FD_78092 | JGI IMG/M metagenome (GOLD analysis project Ga0105044, IMG submission 78092) | Freshwater microbial communities from Lake Fryxell liftoff mats and glacier meltwater in Antarctica - MAT-01 | ecosystem: Environmental > Aquatic > Freshwater > Ice > Liftoff microbial mat | place...
CGCTCGATCCGGCCACCGCCGACTCCACACCGGCGGCACCCGACCCGGTCACGGATGTACTCGGCGTTCACGAAGCGCTCACACGACTCGAGCAGGTTGATGTACGGCAGGCGCAGATCGTCGAGCTCAAATTCTTCGTGGGACTGACTCTGGACGAGATCGCCGAGCTGCTGGAGATCTCGCCAGCCACGGTATCGCGTGAATGGGCCATGGCTCGCGCGTGGCTTCACGCCGAGTTGCGCGATCCATGAGGGAGTTTGTACCGGTACGACGCGTACAACGTCGATGACCGAACTTCCGCACAGCCACCCCTCGCGCGCGACAACGACAGCCGAGTGGGCGACGCTCAAGTCGCTCTGGTTCGAACTCGCGGACCTCTCGATCGAGGAACAGCATCGTCGCGCCAATGCCAGTGGAGCGTCGCCCGCGGTCCTGGCACGCCTCGGACAGATGCTCGACGCCGTCCACCAGGTTGGCGATCGCTTCGATGCTCCCGCGCACCTCGCACTCGGTTTCTCCGGTGACGCGCCGGCCGATCTACCGGCCGTCAGTTTGATTGGGGAACGCGTAGGGCCGTATCGCGTGGTTCGGCTGGTTGGCCGAGGCGGAATGGGCGCGGTGTACGAGGCGGAACGTGCTGACGCGCAATACGACCAACGGGTCGCCATCAAGACGTTGTGGCGCGGCGCAGACAGCGAGGTGCTGCTACATCGGTTCCGTTCCGAACGACAGATTCTCGCTGCGCTACAGCATCCGAACATCGCGCAGTTGATCGACGGCGGGGCGACCGCGTCGGGCACCCCATGGCTCGCCATGGAGTATGTGGACGGCGTAGCCATCGACGAGTACTGCGACGCCCACCAGCTCTCGATCCCGGCGCGACTCGATCTGTTTCGCACGGTCTGCCACGCGGTGCAGCACGCGCACCAACGGTTGGTGGTGCATCGGGATCTCAAGCCGAGCAACGTGCTCGTCACGGGCGACGGCACCGTCAAATTGCTCGACTTCGGCGTCGCCAAACTCCTCGACGAGAACAGTGCTGGCGCATCGGTGACGGCGGATGGCATGTCGCCGTTCACGGCCGCGTATGCCGCGCCCGAACAGGCCAACTCCGAGCTCGCGTCCACCGCGACCGACGTGTACGCACTCGGCGCGCTCCTGTGCACGTTGCTCGCCGGCGAGCCTCCACTCGACTTGGCGGGTTGTGACGGCTTCGCGCGGCTGATGGCAGTACGCAGCGGTTCGCCGCGCGTGCCCAGCGCCATCGGGCGCGGCTCCTCGGCCACCGTAGCCCGCAACCGCGGTTTCGAGAGCGCGCGAAAACTCGGTGCGGTACTTGATGGCGAGCTCGATGCAATCATGTTGCAGGCGCTGCAACGCGATCCGGCCAAACGATACGCGAGTGCGCTTGCGCTCAGCGACGATGTGCACCGACACCTGAAACGCGACCGTGTGTTGGCGCGCCAAGGCACGGTCGGCTATCGCATGTGGGCGTTCACCCGACGGCATCGGTCGTTGGTATTCGGCACGTCGTTCGTGTTGGTCACTGCGGTGGCGGTGAGTTTGCTGTCACTGCGGCAGGCGCGCGACCTGCAATTTGAAGCCGCACGTGCCGAGCGTGCCGCCAATTTCATGGCAGGCATCATGAACGGCACATCGACCGTGTCTCAGGACCAGTTCATCAGCATGGGTCCGGCCGGAACCGTGGGGCAACTGCTCGACAGCGCGGTCACGCTGGTCTCCCGCGAGTTTGCGGAGGACGAGCGAATCCGTGCGCGTCTCTATACGGCCTTCGGTGCGAACTACGCCTCGCAGTCCCGCTACGCGAGTGCGCACGCCGTGCTCGACTCAGCGCGACTGCTCGCGAAGCGCGCGTACGGGCCAACGAGTGACGAGTACGCGCGCGCCTGTATCGAGTATGCCACGCTCGAGCTCACCTTCCACGGTGCGGAAGCGGCCGATGAAGCGATCGACGCCGCCATGAAGGGTGAGGGGATGCAGGAGTCCAACAGTGTCCTGGGCGCGCAGATCGTGTTGTTGCGCGCAACGCAAGCGCTACTGCGTGGCCAGCTGCGCGCGGCCGACTCGTTGGCCGCGCACGTGGTCGAGATCGAGCGCCGCACGCGCGGACTGACGCGTACGGTAGCGGCGGCAGAGAATGTCCGCATGATCACGACGTCGTGGCTCACGCGCGATCCGCGCGCGTATCTCCGCAAAGCGCGACGGATCGAGCGCATCACCGATTCGCTCGACATGCGGGTCTCGAAAGAACGCGACGGCGCCGCCGATGCGGTGATCGAATCGATGCTGGTGCTGGGTCGGGCGGATAGTGCCGAGACACTCACGCGTCTGCAGACGGAACGTTTGCAGCGTACCTTCGGCGCGCAGCCTTGGGTACAAGTGTGGGCGGCTAAATCGGCGGCGCTATTGGCGAGCCTTCGTCGTGATACCGTCGCGCGCCGCCTCGAGCTGGCCAAAGGTCGTGCGATCGTCGACACGCTTGTGGAGTTCCCATTGGACCTACGCGTGGTGTTCAGTAACGAGTATGTCGATGACGCCTTGGCACGAAAGAACTTCGAGGCGGCGCTGCGCATGGCAATCGCCACGCGCGATGCTGTCCTGCCAACGCAGTCTCCATACCTGCTCAGCTTTGCGTATTTGTTTACCGGCACGGCGTACCTCGCAGGTGGCGACGCGGCGGCGGCCGAGTCGGAACTGCGCGCGGGGTTGGCTCGGATCGCACCAACCCCGGATCTCGCGTCGATGGGTCCGCGGCTCCGTCGAGCGCTCGCCGATGCCTTCACCAAGCAGGGGAAACTCGCTGCGGCCGACAGCGTGCGGAGGCTCGATCCGCCGAGGGGCTCGATGCCGCCGTGCACCCCTGGCGGCAAATGGGTGGGTTGCCCAGACAGCTGATGGACATTCGCGTACACGCGTGGTCGGCGAGCCGTTCTTCTTCGAAGTCGCGCAACGCTTCGACGGCGGCCGAGAGGAACGAATGCGCCGCTAATGCACATGAGCTCCCACTTCATTGGGCTCCGTGGTGCGAGACCATCACACCGATCGACGCACCATCGCACTGGCCATCGTATTGCGTTCGGAGGACGGCCAGCGACTCTGGCCTCGTGGTCTGACCCCTTGGTCCGGTTGACGGCCGCTGCCCGTTCTGAGGCAGCGGCCGTCTTCCCGTCGACCGCCCTGTCAGGCGGCGCTGCGCTCCGCCGCCGTGCCAGTGACCGCCACCCACTCCAGACCACCGGCGTAGCGATGCGACATCGTGCCCTCGGCGTCCATCGCCCACAGGTGCAGCCACCCGTTGTCCGGCAGGGCGCGCACCCCGTCGTGCTTCGTGATCACCGCGTTCATCGCCTCGATCGGCGCCTCGATCACCACGTTGAGGCGGAGCGGCTCGTGGACGAGCTTCTCGCCGTCGTGCACCGACTGCCACGGCAGCCCGGTACGCAGGTCGCGGCCGTTCCCTTCCAGCACCCCGAGCGTGCCCAGCACGTTGTGCAGCACCTTGTTGCCGCAGCCGAAGTGGTCATTGTCCACGGTGGAGCCGTAGTACTGCAGGCTGATCCAGCTGGCCACCACCATCGGCGCCGTCATGATCAGCTCCAGCACACCGAAGCCGGCGTCCTGCTGCCATTCGTACGAATGCAGGAACGACCGTCCGCCCAAGTCCACGTGGGCCGTGCGGCGCCGCGGTGCCGCAATGAAAGCGGCGCAACCTGCCAGTCCCCACTCCGGCCGCACCTGCGCCCAGTCACGCCTGCGGAATGCGGCACGAAGCGAGGCGCCGCCCGCGATTGTCCGCGCCACGTCAGCGATCGCGCCGTACTTGCTCTGAACCTGCGGATGGTTGTTCTTTGTGCACATGATCCCTGGTCTGGAATTCGCTCGGCAGTTGCGTTGGCGCTGCGCAGGCGCCGTCCTTGGCGAACGACAAAAGCAACTCGGGCCGATCCCCAACCGCCCGACCGAAGGTGATTCATGAATAGTCTGAGCCGGCCTCGAAGCAATCAGCGATCGCGTCACAGGTTGCTGCCTGTACCGGTGCGACGATCGACCCACCTTCACCATTTCGTATTGTCCGCTGCCGTGTCAGCCGTCCTCTGCTGGGGCGCATTGACGACGGTGGTCAAGGCGCAGGGAGGCCTGGTCGGGCCGCAGAATCCACCGGCCACCGCGCCACAGGCGCGTTCTCTCGCCCCGGCACAGGTGGCCGTGCAGCCAGTCGCCGACGACGAAGCGATCCGCCAGCGCCTTCAGAGCGTGATGGAGGCCACCGGATGGTTCCATGCGCCGGACGTCAAGGTGGTGAACGGCGTGGTTTTTCTCAGCGGCCGCGCCGACACTGACGAGATCAAGAGCTGGGCGGGCGATCTGGCACGCAACACCCAGGACGTGGTCGCCGTGGCCAACGGGATCGAATTGTCCCGACCGTCGGTGTGGGACTTCCAACGGGCGTGGGATGGCCTCTCGGCCCTGTCGCGCGACTTCATCAGCTCCATCCCGCTCATCGTCATCGCGGTGCTTATCCTGGCCTTGTCCGCCGGGGCTGGCTGGTTCACCGTGCGCAGGACTCAAACGCTTCTCGTCGGGCGTGTGCGCGCGAAACTCCTGCGCACCGTCGTTGCAGGCGGTCTGGGAGTCATCGTGTTTCTGGCGGGCACCTATGTCGTTCTGCGGGTTTCCGGGTTGACACAACTGGCTCTCACCATCATCGGGGGAACCGGTCTGGTCGGCTTAGCGGTCGGCATCGCCTTCCGGGACATCACGGAGAACTTTCTGGCCAGCGTCTTCCTGAGTATCCAGCGGCCGTTCGGAATGGGTGACTTGGTCGAGATCGTTGGCGTGACCGGCTACGTGCAGCAGTTGAATATCCGCACCACCGTGCTACTGACGCTCGACGGCAATCTCGTGCAAGTCCCCAACTCCGCCGTCTACAAGAGCACGCTGCACAACTTCACGGCCACCCCCAACCGGCGCGAGAACTTCGTCGTCGGCATCGGTTACGAAGACGCGATTGATGAAGCGCAGGAGGTGGCCCTCAAGGTGCTGTTGGATCACCCAGCAGTCTTGAAGGAGCCAGAGCCCTGGGTGTTGGCCGACGACTTGGGAAAAGCGACCGTCAATTTGCGAATCTACTTTTGGATCAATGGCCATGAGCACAGTTGGCTCAAGGTGCGGTCTTCCGTCATCCGGCTCGTCAAACGGGCATTCCAGCTACACGGCATCAGCATGCCGGACGAGGCACGAGAAATCATTTTTCCGCGCGGCGTCCCTGTTACCATGCTCGACGCGAAGCACGAGCCGACGAAGGACCTTGGATTACTCACAACACGCCGCGACGCACCGCGCCCTCACGCCGTGGACGCGGTGTCCACCAAGGCGGAAGCGGGGTTGTCCAACGAGGCTGATATCCTTGAGCAACAGGCTCGGCAAGCAAAGCCGGTGGACGAGGCGGAGAATCTCTTGCGGGACACCACCAGCGCGTAATCGCGCAGACGATGCATCGCGGAATCAGACCGACGTATAGCCGCCGTCAATGAGGTAGTATCCGCCAGTCATGAACGACGCGTCGTCTGACAGCAGGAACGCGACGAGTGGCGCGACTTCATCCGGCCGACCCAGACGTCCGAGCGGATGGCGCGCGATCAATGCGGCGAGTAACTCGTCGGGTAAGTCTTCCAGCAGCGGCGTCTTGATGTACGCCGGACCGACGCAGTTGATGCGCAGTCCCTGCGCCGCATATTCCGCGGCCGCGTTTTTCGTCAACCCGACCACACCGTGTTTGGCGGCGGTGTATGCGGCATTGCCGATCGCCGCCACGGTGCCGTGAATGGATGCCATGTTCACAATCGCACAGTTCGCGGCACCGGCCTTGAGCATTGCGGGAATCTGATAGCGCATCCCGTACAGCACGCCATTCAGATTGATGTCGATGACGCGCTCCCATTCCGCCAGGTCCGTTTCGCCAACTGGCGCCTGCGCGCCGCCAATGCCGGCGTTGTTGATGGCGTAGTGCAGCGCGCCGTACGTAGACACGGCGTGTTGCACCACCTTATCTGAGTGTTCGGGCTTGGACACGTCGTGCGCGATGGCAGTCGCTACACCGCCGACGTCGGTGATTTCCTTCGCCACGCGCTTGGCGCCGTCGAGATTGATGTCCGTGAGCACGACCTTTACTCCCTTGGCCGCCAGCGATTTCCCGATCGCTTCACCGAGTCCCGATCCGCCGCCGGTGACCAGTGCCACCTTGTCATTGAACGAGCTCATGCACGTAATCCTCAGGGTTGTATGAGAAAGGGTCTAACTGAATGCACTACCCCCCATTCGCATGATAGTTGCGATCACCGTTTCTTGCGGCTTCATCGTGTATCCACAACAATCTACCCATTCGGAGCGATGCACTTGCGCGCTTGGATCACGCATCTTGCCATGTGACGTGCGCGTGCATGGCGCGTGCATCAGCACCTGCGTGAGTGAGCCTGTTGTCGTCATCACGTCTCGCAATCGCAAAGCGGGCAACACCCCTCGTTATTATTCGATGCTGATAACGATGACGTGGAGCCTCCGTCGGAATTCTGCGCTGTAGTGGTGGCGAAACTCAGAAGAGTATCAGTCGGCGTCAGAAGCACGAAATGGCCGTATCACTGTTCGCCGAGCATGCCCGGTGGCGCTCGGCAGGGGAGGCGGACTATTGGTGGCCAGCGACGTCGGCTAAACCTAAGGTGTGTTTCTTAGGTCATCGCCAGGTAGAAAGGATCAACGTGCGAGGAGGCTGTACATGCGTTACGAATTGATACCTGGCATCGACCGACCGCGACGTGGTCAGTACGTGCTGGGAATGCTGTTCATCGCACTACTGGCGACCGTCGGCTACTTCTACCGTCGATCGGTCGAACCGCGTCCCGGTCCTGGCATCGACGCGACGCCGAGCAGCGTTTCCCCTTTGACGCGCTCCCCCGTCAGTTCCGCGTGCAGGCTCTGCTCGTCGCTCGCGATCGTGGCGAGCACCAGCAGCTGGTGGTCAGGTTCGAACTGCACCGCATATAACGAGTTGTTTGCGCCGCCCTCGACTCGTGTCGCGTTTCAGGACTCGGCGTGTCCGACGTAGCTGATCGACCTATCGTAGTGGTTGCTACAGAAGAGCGGGACCGGTGCAAATCGCTCGCGCACACCGAGGATGTTGCGTGCGGCAGCTTGTCCCATGAGCTGTGCCACCGCTCAGTGTTCGACCCGTATGCGCTGGCCGCTGTACGGGTCGGGTGCTCATCGCCCTGCGCGACCCCGACCGCATCGCGCAGCACACGTACTCGAAGTACAGGAGGTCATAGTGAAACACACCAGCAGACGTAGCTTTCTGTGTACCGCTGGGCCGCTTGCATTATTCCCAAGCGCCGCACTGGCCGCACTGGCCGCACTGAACGCCTGTTCCGGAGAAGCAGACATGTCCAACGAGGCTGAAGGCACGCTCAAGTCCAACGGCGCTGGCGGCACGCGGCAGAATGGGCAGGATGCAGTCCGCACGCTCGACAAGCCGGAAGAGGAGTGGAAGGCGCTGCTCAGCGAAGGTGAGTACGACGTGCTGTTCAACGAAGCGACCGAGCGGGCGGGTAGCAGCCCTCTGGATCGCGAGAAGCGAGCGGGCACCTTTGTGTGCGCGGCGTGCTATCTGCCGCTGTTTGAGTCGAGCGCGAAGTTCGACAGCGGAACAGGATGGCCAAGTTTCTATCAGCCCATTGCCGGGCATGTGAAAACCAAACGGGACTTCAAGCTCATATGGCCACGAACCGAGTATCACTGCGCGCAGTGTGGGGGACATCAGGGGCACATCTTCGACGACGGCCCACGGCCCACCGGCAAGAGGTACTGCAACAACGGCATTGCCTTGCGATTCGTGCTGGCGAGCGAGAAGCTTCCGGAACTGAGAGGCTGACCTTATGAGACGGTTGCTTGTCCCATTCGCACTTTCGCTCACCATGCTTGGCTGCCGCCCGAGCGACGCTGACGCGCGCACGGACCGTGCGCCGCTTGATGAGGTGGACTTCATTGCAACAGCCGACACCGCAATCTTCGCCGGCGGGTGCTTCTGGTGCATGGAACCACCGTATGACAAGCTCGAAGGCGTGCTCTCGACCATCAGCGGCTACACCTCAGGTTCGGTGGTGAACCCCACGTACGAACAGGTGTCGGCCGGGAGCACCGGGCACACTGAAGCGGTGCAGGTGGTGTTCGACCCCGCGCGTGTTACCTACGATCGTCTGTTGCAGGTGTTCTGGCGTAACATCGACCCGTTCGCACGCAACCAGCAATTTTGCGACCGCGGCACTCAGTACCGAAGCGGCATTTACCCTCGCAATACATCGCAGCAGGCCGCGGCCGAAGCGTCGCTTCGCGCACTTGCGGCGCGTCTCTCGCAGCCGATTGCCACTGAAATCGTCGCAGCGACGCCCTTTTATGCCGCAGAGGAATACCATCAGAACTATTACACGAAGAATCCGTTGCGGTATAAGTTCTATCGGTCAAACTGCGGTCGTGATAAACGGCTTAAGGAGATCTGGGGAGACGAAGCAGGCCAATGACAGCGCAGCAGCATTGTCGACTGGTACTGATCGGCGGCGGCCACGCGCACATCGAGGTGTTGCGACAGGCGGCACGGCGTCGATTCGAAGGCGGCGAGATCCTGGTGATCTCGCCGTCGGCGCATTCGCACTACACGGGAAGGATTCCGGGTTTTGTGAGCGGCGCCTATGTGGAGTCGGCGCTGGCAATCGATGTCGACTGGCTTGCGCGTGCCGCGGGGGGGACGTTCCAGGAGGCATGTGCAGCTGCCGTGGCGGCCGATGGGCGCTCGGTGACGCTCGGGAATGGAGACGTGCTCGAGTGCGATCTGGTGTCGGCCGATGTGGGTAGCGAACCCTCCGGCCTGCGCGACGTACCTGGTGCCGCCGACTACGCATTCACCGCGCGTCCTATCGATCGCGCGAGGGACCTTGTCCGGGCGGTCGAGCACGCCTTGCAGCGTGTGCACGAGCGCGGCGACTCCGAAGAGGCCGTGGCCATCGTCGGCGGCGGCGGTGGTGCGGTGGAGATTGCGTTCGCCATTCGTGCGCGCGCCGAAGCCGCCGGCGTATCACTTCCGTTGACACTGATCGAAGCCAAACCGGACCTGCTTCCTGAGTTCGAATCCGCGATGGGGAGAATAGCCGGTCAAGTGCTGCGGAACCGATCGATTGCGGTTCTCACGCAGGCGAAGGCGACAGCAGTGACGGCGAAGGAGGTACGACTCGCCGACGGACGACGCGTGCCGTCGACGGTCACCGTCTGGCTTGGGGGTGCGGCACCAGTCGCGTTCACGCGTGACAGCGATGTGCCGAAAGACACACACCAGTTCTGGTCAGTGGATGCGACATTGCGCTCCATTGGCGGCGCTCCCGTGTGGGGCGCGGGCGATTGCGTCGCCTTGCGCGACTTTCCATGGGTGCCCAAGGCGGGTGTGTACGCGGTGCGCGAAGGGCCTGTGCTCGCGGATAATCTGAGAGCAGCCATGGCGGGCGACACTAATCGTGCGACGGCGATGTACCACCCGCAGCAGAGCTACCTGTCCATTCTCGACACGGGCGACGGCCGCGCAATTATGCGATGGAAGGGACACGTGTATCGCGGCCGCGCGGCGCTCTGGCTCAAGTCATATATCGATTCGCGCTTCGTAGACCGCTATCGGCCGGGCTGACGACGGTCATCAGCGCGTTGCTCGCGGCGCTGCCGTTCCTACAGGCGAGATCCGTCAGAGGATTCTGTCGGAAAGATCCCACTTTCGGTCGATGGCGATTGCGCTGTCCCGTGCCGAACTTTTCTTTGTCCGCAGTCCGCCGCGCGTGAAGCGCTATCCATGCGTCTTTCCAGCGAACAGTGCGTCTTTTTCAGGAGCAGATCGATGGCCAGCATAGAACTGGGAACCTACCTGCGCGCTGACAGCGCGAAGTACCACGAGTGCCTCGAAGCGTGCGTGGTATGCCTCGTGGCGTGTGAGATGTGTTCCGACGCCTGTTTGGACGAGAAGGACATCGGCATGATGCGCGCGTGCATCCGGCTCGACCGCGATTGTGCGGAGGCATGCGTGGCGGCCATACGGGTGATGAGTCGGGGCGGGCCGTTGGCTGCCGAACTGTGTCGGGCCTGTGCCGATGCGTGTGACGCGTGCGCGGCGGAATGCGAGAAGCACGCGAGCATGGCCGAACACTGCCGCGTCTGCGCTGAGGCGTGCCGCCAGTGCGCCGAGGCGTGCCGGCGAATGGCCGCGTAGCTCCTCATACCTAAAGCACGCACCGACATGGAGAGCGCAAATGAAGCCGAATGACGAAAACGGCAAGCTCCCGACGAACGAACGCCCGTTGCGGGTGCTCGTCCTTTCCGGGTCAGGCCGTCGGCAGTACAACTGTCCCGGCGTGGACTCCAAATCCCGCGCCCTCATGCTGCGTATGGCCGAGCGTCTGCCGCAGGAGTGGGAGATCGACTACGAGGACCTTGGCAACGTATACGGACGGGCGCGCATTCAGAGTTGCAACGCGTGTGTCTCGACGTCGATGGCGCTGTGTGTCTGGCCGTGCAACTGCTACAAAGCGGGTGACGACGCGGAGCCCGACCTCATGTGGGATATGAACCTGTACGCGCGGCTCGACCTCGCCGACGCATGGGCGATCATCGGTCCGTACAACTGGTACGGTCCGAGTTCGAACCTCAAACTCATGTTCGACCGTCTCGTCTGCATGAACGGGGGCAACCCGCGCGAAGAGCTCATCGACCACAAGAATCCCGAGAAGGCGATGGCGCTCGAGCACGCGCCGGAGTGGGAGCAGCTGAGCGTCAACCACCTTGAGGGACGCACCGCTGGCTTTTACTGCTATGGCGACGAGGGCGCCGACGAGATGGATGACACGGGGAGGCCGAAGAAGCTGCGGCACAAGCAGTGGTTCGATCCCGAGCAGGAGCCGTTCGACGATCCGCGCAACGCCTACGCACCGCTCGTCTGGCAGTCGCGCTACTCCGGGATCGAGGTGCCCGACGCGCTGTGGACGTACTGTACCACAGGCAAAGCGCTCCCGTACAGCGACAACCAGTCTGAGGACATGGTCCGCGAGGTCGAGTTCATGCACGCATTCGACGCGTGGACCGAGCGCTTCGCTGCGTTCGTCGGCGCGAAGGGGAAGGTCGAGCCGGGGCAGTGGCGCGCTTTCGGCTACGAGCCGCCGGGTCATCGCTGGGCCGATGCAAAGCTCTCCTGGCGGGACCTGCGCATGCGCCTCGGGCGTGCCCCTGAGGGCTCCTCACCCGCGGTGCAGAACGACCTCGGCCTCAACCAGGACGCGGTCCTCTCGCGGCACAAGAGCGAGGGCGAGCGCCTGCGCGAGTGAGCGCGTCGTCGGCGCGGGGTCGTGCGTCACGACCACGATTCCCCGCCATCCCGCCATCCTGCCATCCCGCCGTCCTGCCACTCGAGCACATGCCGAACGCCGCAAACGAGCGTGTTCACGTTCGTTGTTGGCGGCGGCCACGCGCCCAACAGCAGATCAAGCTGCCACGCCGCACTCGGCGATGCGCCACCACGTTGCTATGCTCCAAGAAATCCGTACGCAGATCACACAGCATGGTGAGCCTTCCGCGCCCCCTGCGTCGCTGCGACCAAGGCCGGATGACGAGACTCCTGCGCACTCTGCGCCTCTGCGATTCACAGCTGTGATGTGGTCAGCACCAATCCAGCAAAGCGCCGAGAACTTAGCGCCTACGCGATGACATCGGCTCACCACCAACCGCGTCGCCAACTGCGTTGCAGGCCAGCACCGACAGAAAGATCATGGCTCCGGGAAACACGGCCAGCCACGGTTCACTCGACATCGTAGTCTGCGCTTGATACAACATATTGCCCCAGCTCGCGGTGGGCGGTTGCACGCCGACGCCAAAAAAACTGAGCGCGCTTTCCAACAGAATGCCACGACCCACGGCCAGCGTCGTGGCCACGGCGAGGACCGGCACTACGCCGGGGAGCACGTGTCGCACCACCACCCGCCACGGAGAGGCACCCATCGCCCGCGCCGCGGTGACGTAGTCGCGTTGCGCCAACGATTGCACCGACGCGCGCACGACACGTGCCGTTTCCATCCAGCCAACAACGCCCACAAAAATCACCAGCAGCAGCACGCTCGGGCGCACAAACGCCGCAGCGATCATCAATAGCGGAAGCCTCGGGATGCAGAGCATCGCGTCGGTCGCACGCATGAGCACGTCATCAAGCCAACGCCCTGCGTAGCCCGCTGTCGCGCCGATGGTCGCGCCGATCAGGACGCTCACTGCGGCGGAGATCAACCCAACCGCCAATGAGACACGCGCACCAAACAACACACGCGTGAACACGTCGCGTCCCAGTTCATCGGTGCCAAACCAATGCGTGCCCGACGGAGCCGAACGACGGTGTGCAAGATCCAGGGCGTCCACCGCAAACGGCGCCAGCAGCGGAGCGAGCGCGGCCGCCGCAACGAGCGCACCAAGTGCCAACGCAGCAAGTCCCGGCGCCCGATCGCCACGACGCGCGTGACCCGGGTGTGTCGCGACCAGCGCCATTACGAGTCCCGCCGAGCGCTTGGATCCAGCCACAACACCAACACGTCGGCGACCAGATTCAAGGTGAGCACCGCGACCGAGCCGATCATCAGGAACGCCATCAGCACGGCGTAGTCACGCTTCACCAGCGACTCCGTAAACAGACTGCCGATGCCTGGCCAGGCGAACACGCTTTCGGTCACCACTGCGCCGGACGTAAGCATGGCGGCATCCAGCAACACCACCGTCACGAATGACGGCAGCGCCATGGTGAGGGCGTGGCGCCACAGCACGCGAGACTCCGGCAGCCCACGTGCCCGCGCGACCGTGATCGCCGGCATCGCCAGTGCATCGCGCATCGTGCGTCGGAGATAGCGGGACCATGCAGCAGACAGCACGATCGCCAACACCGTTGCTGGAAGCACCAGGTGCGCCAACCGATCGGCTGGATCACCACCGTCAAACGATTGTCGCCCCGACGACGGCAGCCACCCCAACGTGTTGGCAAAGAGCAGCTGAAGCAGCAGTCCGACCCAGAACACCGGCAGCGAGATGCCGGCGACGGCAATCGGACTCGTCACGCGATCCACGCCGCGTCGCCCCGCTGCAAACACGCCCGCAGGCAGCGCCGCGGCAAGCGCGAGGAAGGTCGCGACACCAATAAGTTCGAGGGTCGCCGGGATACGCTCGGCGACGCGTTCGAGCACCGGGCGGCCATCGGCATAGCTATACCCCCAATCGCCGCGCACAAAGCTGAGCAACCACGTGACGTACTGCACCGAGAGCGACCGATCGAGTCCCATGGCCCGCTTCAGACGCTCAATATCTTCCGGTCGCACATTCGGGTTTTCCAGATAGGTCGACAGCGGACCGCCCGGCGCTAAATGCAGCAACCCGAACAGCAGCAGCGAAATCAGCAACAAGAGCGGCACGGCCTGCAGCACGCGACGCATCACGAGTGAAATCATGCCGTCACCGCGCGTATGCCGACGGTCACACGGCGAATTACCGGCACCGCTGCGTCACTTGGTCGCGATCTCCCACCGGTACACGTTCCAGAACGGACCCGCATTGGTAGGATTGCCCGTGAAGTGCTGCAGCGTTGCCGGAATCGCATCGATCTTGGTGGTGTTGTACAACGGAATTTCCGGTGCCAGTTCGGCGACGCGACGCTGGACCTCCTTGAGCAAGCGCAGCCGTTTGGCTTCGTCGGCGCTGCGATCAGACTCGTAGAGCAGCGTAGTCAGCGCCGCATCGGACAAATAGTTGATGTTGCGGCCGGCCGGCGGAGCCCGATCGGCGGCGAAGAACAGCGTGATCTCCGGGTCGGCCCCCTGTTGCCACCAGTGCAGCATGGCATCAAAGTCGCCTTTGAACCAGAGGCTACTGATGGATGTGCCGTCGACCAGTTGTACGGTGGCTTCGGCGCCGACGTCGCGGAACTGACGCTGCAACGCTTGCGCCACGTTTTCGCGGATCGCAAACCCGGCTTGCGTGATCAGCGTGAAGGACAATCGCTGTCCGCCTTTGGCACGGATCCCGTCGGCCGCTAGACGCCAGCCCGCCGATTCGAGCAAGGCCCTGGCTGTTGCAGGATTGTAGTTGTACGCACGGACGTCGGGTTCATACGCCGGCGACAATGGTTGAATGGGTCCGTTCACGATCTGGACGAGACTATCAAGGAGCGTGTTCACCAACAGCGGCCGATCCACGGCGTACGACAGCGCCTGCCGCACCGCCAGCTCGCGGAACGGTGCAAACCGCTTCTGGTTGAGCGACACGTGCTCATATCCATTCCCAACCACCTGATTGAGCCGCAGCGTGCTGATCGGGCGCAGCTCACGGACCTTGTCCCACGGCACCAATGCCACCATGTGGACTTCGCCCGACTTGAGCTGATTGATACGCGTCGTCGTATTGGTCAAAAACTTGAACAGCACGCGCTTGATCCTGGGATATTCCGCGCCCTGCCAGTAGTTCGGCGCAGCTTCAAGCAAGATGTACTCGCCGGTCTTCCATTCCTTCACACGATACGGACCGGTACCAAGCGGTGCACGATTGTAGTCGGTGGCACTGTTCAGATCCCGCCCCGCGAGCAGGTGCCTGGGGAGCGTACCGCGCACAAACTGCAGTCGGTACGGCGCGTACACCTCCTTGTAGTGCACCACGGCGGTGAGCGAGTCCGGGGTGTCGACACCCGCAATGCGATCAAACCCGTCAACGCTCTCCGGCTTCCAGTCCCCTTTGTTGATCGCGCTCACCGTGAACGCAACGTCTGCTGATGTGTGCGGTACGCCGTCGTGCCACCGGACACCCGGCTTGAGTTTCCAGGTCACGTCCATGCCGCCATCGGCACGCAGCACGACGCCACCGTTCCGGATTGTGGGAATACTGGCCGCGAGTAACGGGATGATGTTCATCCGTTCATCGTTGACGACCAACCCTTCAACCACGCATGACTCGATATCCTCGAGGATATGGGTCGCGTATCTGTTCATCGTGTCGGGCTCGCGATCGTATCCCACGATCAGCAAGTCATTGGTGGCGCCGCCGCGCGATGTATCGCGACCACCGCAGGCGAGGATCGCGCCCGCCAGTATGGCGACCGCCACGGGTCTCGTTGTCATCGTGTCGTCATCAGGCGCGCCACGAGCGGGACGGGAATCGCCCCACGGCTCAGCAGCTCGTCGTGAAATGCCTTGAGCGAGAACTCCGCGTCGGACCTGGTGGAGCGGAGCTGCGCGCGCAGGTCGCGAATGGTCTGCGTGCCCAGCCAATACATTAACGCCGTCGCCGGAAACATGCTGTTCTTGGTTGTTTCAGCGACGGCCACGTCATGCGACATGCCAACCTACTCCTCGTAGTACGCGATACCTTGCGCAAACGTCCAGTCGCCGAGATGCAGACGCAGATCAACGATCGCGCGCGCCAGCAGCCGAACACTGGTGTGGCGCTCCGAGATCACTTCGAGGTCGGAGAGCAGTCCCAACTCCTCAGTGAGGCCCGTCGCATAGCATGCCCATCCCTCGGCCATCGTCCCGCCCAGAAACATCCCGATGCGACTGGCGGCGTCGACAGCTGCCAACGTGCCGATACGTGACGTCGACCGATGTCTGGCATGCCAGTTCTGCACGTGGTGCCCAACACCGCCGTGGTGCACGACGTGATTCAGCGTGATAACGCTGTGATTCCACGCCGCCAATTGCGCGCGTTGTGTTGTCTCGTCGAGCGTATCATCGACGGGCGTCACGACGTAGTCGTAAACATCGTACGGATCGAACGGGGCGGGGGATCGATAGAACAGCCAATACAGTCGAGGCGCACTGGCGCTTGCCCACGGAGGGATGGGTACGTAGCGAATCGGCCACCTGGGCCACGTCACCGCGTCGTGACGCGTGACCCCCGCGCGAATCTCCTGCCACCGGCGCTCGAACGCGCCATAGTACTCATCAAGCGTACAACAGTCCTCGGCCATCGCCGACTGCGCGCGCGACCACGATCCTTCAAATGGCACAAGCGCCAGGGTCAGCTGTTCATGGGCGTTCTTCATGGCGTCGGTAGCCCTCGCCAGCAGCTGCCGCGGGGCTTCTTCGCAAAAGTGGCCGCGCGTGAGCAACACTGCGAGCAGCTCCTCTCCGCACGCGGGGTTGTGATCTCCCGCGTCGACGCGTGCTTCCAGCCACCGGGCCGTGTCGGCGAAGGCCGCGCGAGCGCGCGCGGCAGCAGCAAACACCGCGTCGACCGACGACGACGGGAGGCTGTTTGCATGCAGCGAGTGGCGATCCGCCGATGGCTGGTGCAACGCCAGCCACTGCAAAAGGCCGACGTTGAACAGCTCCTCGGCGGCTGCGCATTCGCGAAGGGCCCGTTGCGTCCACACGGCTGGTGTGGGCTCCGTAAGAGTCTCGCGAAGTGCGGCAAGAAATTCGGGAATGGCAGACAACCGAGCAGCCAGTGCCGGCAACCGTTCTTCAAACGGGGCAAACGGGCGTATCATGAGCGAGACGCAACCGAAAATCGCCTCACCAGTCCACAGTGCCGGATTGCGGCGGTGAAAATGCGAGCTCTGTGCTTCCGCGATCCGCACATCGAGATTGGCCCGCGCCAGTTCTGCATCCAGTGCGTCCGGGTCGCGGGCGAACGCCGCGAATCCGTCGTGAGGGTACGGATGATCCGCACTCACCTGCGCATGCACTGCACGCATCTCGTCGATCTCGAGCAGGCGCGCCTGAGGTGACCAGTCGGGCAGCCGATGGTCGTGCGCATGAATGCCGGTAAACGTCGCGGTGACCGGATTGCGCGCAAAGTACTGCGCAAAGAATGCGTTCAATGCGGGCGACGTCGCCGCATGCGAGGGGAGCGCGCTCAGGAGACCGTCTCCTGTTCGAGTGGGATCGACACCCACCGACGCTCGCGAAAGGAGCGCTCGACGGCGTTGATCAGCTCCTGGACATGTGCGCCGTCCTCGAAATTACCTTCGTTGTCAGGCCCGTCGCTCAGGATCTCGCTAATGAAGGAGTACACCAGATTGGCATAGAACAGCGAGCGCCACGATTCCGACTTCGACCCGCCGGGCGGATAGTATTTCGCGGGCACGTCCAGCTCGCGGAATTCGACCTGGTCGCCCGTCGCCGCTTTGAGCGACTCACAAATCCCGTTCTCCTCCACCAGTCGGCAGATCAGCGCACCCTTACTGCCGTACACGCGCGCCTCGATACCGGGGTAGTTACCCACCGTGACGAAGCTGGTTTGAATCGACCCGATCGCGCCGCTTTCAAACTCGCCGATGAAGATGTCGCCATCGTCAATGTTCATGCGCATCATCGTGCCGGTCGCGCGCACCATGCGTTCGGGGATGAAGTTCTTCATGGTACCAACCACTGCCTTGAAACGGCTGCCCATGAAGAGGTGCCCCAGATCCATGATCGGCGCGCCATATCCTTCAAGCGACGAGACCTGAATCACCGACTGATCGGCCTCATGATTGACCTGCCGTAGCGGGTTTTGCGGATCCAGCCACTGCGAGTTCTGTTCGTAGCCGTTAAAGATGAACGGCGTTCCCACGAACCCGTCGTCGATGAGGTCCTTCATGTATTGCATTGCCGGACTATAGCGGAACGTGAAGCCGAGTTTTGTCTTGAGTCCCTTCGCGCGCGCGATCGCGGCGGCTCGCCGCGTTTCCGTGAAGTCGTAGGCCACGGGTTTTTCGCACAACACATGTTTCCCCGAATCCAGGGCCGCCATCGTCAGGGCAAAGTGGGTCGCGCTTGGCGTGCAGACGTCGATCAGGTGAATATCATCGCGGGCGATCAGCGCTTCGTGCGAGTCGTACACATGGGCAATGCCGAATTCGGCGGCAAACTCATGCGCGCGTTCAACGATCGGGTCGGCAATGGCGACGAGCTCACAGCGCGGATCGCGCAGGTAGCCGGGCAAATGCGCAAACCGCGCCCACGCGCCGGCGCCCAACACGCCCACGCGCACTTTGTCCAAACGACTCATGGAAGTCTGTTCCTATTGAATGACGGGGGCCGTGTTGCCCGGGAGAAACAGCTGTCGATGAGCCCAGACGGGGGCGATGCCGTTCGTTAACAGGCGCTCGTGAAACTCACGAAGGTTGAAGGCATTGCCAAGCTTCGCCTGCATGTCGCGGCGGAGCGTCAAGAGGCCGCGTTTGCCAAGAAAGTATCCGCCGTACGTTGGATCGTACGTGGCGCGCTCCGCTTCGCGCTTCGCCGCCGGCGTCGCGACGTAGGCCTCACGCTCGAAGCACCGTTGCGCGTCTCCCAGCGTCCACTCCTTGCGGTGCACTTTAATGCCCGACAGCATGCGGCAAATGCGCGTCAGTGCGTCGCTCAACTGCGCCATCTGATATCGCGGATCGCCGTTTCCGTATCCCTGTTCAACCACCAGTTGCTCGGCGTAATGCGCCCAGCCGTCCTGTCCCGACGATGGCTGCGGAAACGGGTTCAGGCCGATCCAGATACGACGCACCTTGCCTGGCGTCTTGCGCATGTACAGCGAGTGCAGCCAATGGCCCGGCATCGCCTCGTGCGCCGACGTGTTGGTGAGCGATGCATAGTTAAAGCGCTCCAACCACGCTTCCTGTTGTTCCGGAGTTTGGTCAGCACTGGCGTCGGTAATGTAGTAGTAGCTCTTGACCGGCGTGCGTTCGAGTGGCGGCGACGCATGCATGGAGGCAAAGCCCAGATCAAACGGCTGCGCGGGCGCGACAATCACCCGCTCGCCCGTGGGCACGGTCACCAGCCCCTTCGCCCGCACAAACAGCGTGAGTGAGTCCACGATGGCCTGCGCCGCGGCGGGCACTTCACCGCGTTTGGGATGATTGCGACGAATCTCCTGCCACACCACCTGCGGTTCGCTGCCAGAGGCAAGTTTGGCCGCCGCGACGCGGAACTCTGCCTGCGCGTTGCGTAGCTCGCGCTCACCAATGCGCACCAGCGTATCCAACGGCACATCGATCAGTTCCTCGGCGCGATAGCGGCGCGCGACGGCGGCGCCGCCGATCGCAAAGTCACCGGTCGCGCGGGGGATGACGTCCTGTTCAAGCCATCGGACGTAGGCGTCGATCGGTGGGCGTGCGGCCGACAATGCCCGTTGTAACGAATCCATAAGCGGCGTATCACGCTGGGTCGCGAACGCGAGCGCGACATCATTGGCCAGCATTCCCGACGCGCCCTTCATCATGACTGCGCCGCGTTCAGCAAACACACGCGGTGGGTTGGGTACGTTGGTACGGGCCGCCGAGATCAAACGCGGGACCTCGGCCAACTTGCTGATGATCCGCCGCATGCGAACCGGCGCTGGTGCGTACTCCATCGTCATCAGGTTGTGCACGCCATCGGACAGCGCTGACGCGTAGAGCATGGGATTCCGCTTCCAGTTCTGGAGCGTTTCCTGCGCCAGCAGCCAGCCATCGATCACGCCATCAAGGATCTTGTGATCGACCCGTTCATCGGCGGTGAGCTGCGACGGCGGAAAAGTGCGCAGGCGTGTGCGATCACGTTTGAGCTCGGCGATCTCACGTTGGATCGCACCTGCCGAAAAATCGTCCAGCGTGCCGTCAAAGTCATGAATGCCGTTGCCGGCAGCGATCGACGGGTGCCGGCGGGCAAAACCAAGCAAGTACTGGTCGACGAACGCAGCAAAAGCCGGTGTGCTCACCGGGCGAGGCGTCGTCAGCGCGGCGAGCGCAAGCGCGGAAAGCAGGAGCGCCGCGCTCGGGATGGCTACGCGTCTGAGGGGCGAGAGAGTCATGCCGCAGAAGGTGCGTCAGGAGAGACGACGCAGCAACCTCTGCGACGTGTGATCTTTTTCTTCAGGCGCAAGGCGCAAGGCGCAAGGCGCAAGGCACGCGCCAGTCGCAAGGCGGGCGCTAAGCGATGACGCGAAACGCGTGAGGCAGGCAGCGGACCACCACCGTCGCGCCGTGCGCTTGATGCAGCTCGCCATCGCACTGAAAGCAGGGCGGGGCGTCGAAGGTAAGACTGACCTCGCGAGCGCGCTCAGACCGCACCGCTCGATGTCCGATGTGTGCGCCTCGGAGCGCCCGCGCAAAGAGGGCGGCGCGAAAGAGCGGCGCCACGTCCCGGATAGCGACAATGTCCATCCGGCCATCGTCCAACGTGGCCGAGGGCGCGATGCGAAAGGAGCCGCCGAACCACTGACCCTTGGCAAAGACCATGGTCATCCACTTGGTTCGCTCGCTGCTCGTTCGTTCGCTGGTCGTGCGTCCAGCCTCGACTGCGCTGTCGTCGGCGAGGGTCAGGGTTGCGTCGAACGCCCGGTACTGGAAGAGCTGTTGGACGGCCGTCACGGCATACAACGCCGATCCGCTGAGCATACGCGCGGATGGCGCCGTATGAATCGAACGCAACACGTCCACGTCAAAACCGAATCCGGCCGCGTTCACAAACGTCGCGCCGTTGACCGATCCTGCATCGATCGCGCGCGAGGTGCCGCGGCCTATCAACTGTGCCATCGCCAGAAAGTCGTGCGACGGACTCCTGAGTGACTTCACGAAGTCGTTGCCCGTGCCCGCCGACAACACGGCAAGCGGTGTCGACGCCCGTTCAGCGATAAGGCCACGCGCTGCATGAGACACGGCGCCGTCGCCCCCCAGCACAACCAGGGCGCGGGTACGTGCGTGCGCGGCAATGGCGGCCAGTCGCGATTCGTCGCCCGGCCGCTCCGATTCCATGATCTCGACGGGCCCAACGGTACGCAGCGCGGCATAGGCACGATGCATCAGCTTTTTGCCTCGACCACCGCCCGCGGCGGGATTCACCAGCAACACGATGGGATCGATCACTTGGTACGGCTCCCCGTTCCGTCGCGTGTCACGACCGGCAGCGATGCCGCACGCAGCGGGGCAAATACTCGCACCGTTGCGCCATACACCGCCAGTGACGCGTTCGTCGTCAGGAGAACCAAGGGCTCCCGCCGACTCTGCACCACGCGCAGTCTCGCAAACGGCTCGCGGTGGGCAGAAGAGAACGGGAGCGTTGCGATATCCATGATGTGCTCCGCGGTGATAGGCAGCCATTCAAAGCCGTCGTCTGCGCACTGGGCTCGGAAGAGCGGCACATCGAGATGCAACCGCCCGTCGCCGCACTGCATGGCCAATTCCCAGAGTGTCGTGTCGCTGATGTAGGCGCGTGTGCCTGGCGAGAGCACGGTTGCGAGCACGCGGTCGGGCACGAGATGCGGCGCGATCTGCCACCACAGGGCGAGGTCGGTATCGAGCAGGACTCTCAAGTCGCTCGCATCCTAGGCGCCATCGGCCTGCGCCTGCGGGTCAGTGGCGGGACCGTCGAGAGTCAAAACGACCCCGAACCCCCGATTCGCCAGCGCACCGGGCGAACGCACCGCGCGAAGCGGCTCGGCATACGGCACGAGACGCGCAACGGGATGGCCCGCGTTGGCGATGACCACCGACGACCCGGCGACGACCCGTTCGATCAGGCGCGAGAGGTGTGTCTTGGCGAAGTGAATGTTTACGATCTCATCCGTCATTGATTAGCTTAGTCAAGACTAGACTAATATGTCAAGATGCTTACACCCGCGAAGTGTGCTCGTGAGCTTCAGCGTCAGTCGCGGTCGCTGAGGATTGAGGTTGGAGGGTTGAAGGGGTTGAGGTTGGAGGGTTGAGGGAGGAAGGGGTGAGGCACATTCAGGCGTGAGCTCTCAGCTCTCAGCTCTGAGGTCAGAGCGCCAGCCTGAGGCACGAGGCTTCAGCTCAGGCCTGAGGGCTCAGTCCTCGAAGGGCTCAGTGCTCACCCCTCACGCCTCAAGCGGGCGCTCTGACCTCAGAGCTGAGAGCTCACAGCTCACGCCTGTAAGTGCCTCACGCCTACCTCCCCTCACGCCTCACACCCTCACACGCTCACACCCTCACACCCTCACACCCTCACACCCTCACGCCCTCAAAAGCTGACGTCGCCACCCACGATGCTAACCCCTCTCGCGTACGGCATGATTACATTGCTCCGCAGTGACCAATCCGCACCGCCCGTGACCGCGCCGCGCCCGACGCCTGCCTTGGTCGACCTCTACGACATCACCCGCGACGAGTTGCGCGCGCAGCTCGTGCAGTGGGAACTCAGCCCGATGCACGCGGGGCGGCTGTGGAACTACCTGTACATCCAATGTGTCGCGTCGATCGACGCGATGAAGGAGCTGCCGCCGAAGCTTTTGTCGCGGCTCCGCGAGCACGCCGTGCTGGGCGTGCTCCGAACGGCCGTCGCCACTGATTCCAGCGATGGGTCTACGCGCAAATTCTTGCTGCAGCTCTCCGACTCGGCACGCATCGAGACGGTGCTGATGCGATACGACAAGCGCGTCACGGCGTGCGTCAGCTCCCAGGTGGGCTGTGCGATGGGGTGTGTGTTTTGCGCTACCGGCCAGATGGGATACACCCGGCACCTCACCACCGGCGAGATCGTCGCACAGGCGGTGCACGTGGCGCGCGAGCTGCGCCACGATGCCAGCGCCCCGTCGGCGCAAGAGGGGTCGCCGTCACTCGGAACGCGTTTGCGGAACGTGGTCTTCATGGGCATGGGCGAACCGCTGCACAACTATGACGCCGTGATGCGCGCAGTCGACATCCTGCGTGACGACGCCGGGCTCGCCTGCGGAGCCGATCGGGTGTCCGTCAGTACGGTTGGTGTCGTGCCCGGCATTCTCCGGCTTGCCACGGAGAATCGGGCGTGCAGTTTGGCCGTATCGCTGCATGGGGCCACACAAGAAGCACGCGCCGCACTTGTGCCGGTCGCTCGCAAGTGGCCGCTGGACGAATTAATGGCCGCCTGCAAAACGTACAGTGCGACCACCGGCCGCAAGATCTTCTACGAGTGGACGTTGATCGAAGGGCAGAATGATACGCCCGAACAAGCGCGTGCCGTGGGTGCGTTGTTGCGCGACCTGCCGGCGCACGTGAATCTGATTCCCCTCAACCCCACGATGGGTTACGACGGACTGCCCACGCAGCAGGCCGCAGCGCGGGCGTTTCAAGCCGTGCTGGCGACTGAGTTTCGCGTGCCGAGCACCGTGCGCCAGCGACGCGGAATCGACATCGCCGCCGGGTGCGGGCAGCTGGCGGTCAGCACGCCGGCGGCTACACGAAAGCCGGACGTCAGCAACGGCTGACATCCGGCCTTCAGTCCGTCTGGTACCGTTACCGCGCCACCAAGCTGCGCAACACGTATGGCAAGATGCCACCGTGGATGTAGTACTGCAGCTCTTCCGGCGTATCGATGCGGCAGCGCGCGTGGAATGTCTTCACGCTTCCGTCGCCAGCCGTTGCCGTCACCACCAATGTGGCCCGTGGCTGCAATGTGCCATCCATGCCGCCAATCGTGTACGACTCGAAGCCCGTCAGTCCGAGCGATTGCCGTGTGTCGCCACTCGCAAACTCGAGCGGCAGGACGCCCATGCCAACAAGATTAGAGCGGTGAATCCGCTCAAAGCTTTCAGCGATCACGGCGCGCACACCAAGCAACATGGTGCCTTTGGCCGCCCAGTCGCGCGACGAGCCTGTGCCGTATTCTTTCCCGGCGATCACAATCTGTGATTCACCGCGCGCCTGCCGCGCCATCGCCACGTCGTAGATCGCCTCCGGTGCGACGCCTGGCGCTGTGGCCGTCCACCAGCCTTCTTTGCCGCCCGTCAGTTCGTTTTTCAGACGGATATTCGCGAACGTACCGCGCATCATCACTTCATGATTGCCGCGCCGCGCGCCGTACGAGTTGAAGTCCTTCTTCTCCACGCCCAGCGACGTGAGCCAGAGCCCGGCAGGCGAGGCGGCCGCAATCGATCCCGCAGGCGAGATGTGGTCGGTGGTGATTGAATCGCCGAACATCCCAAGGACTTTCGCGTCGACCAGCGGACGAATCCCCGGAGGGGTCATCGTCATGCCTTCGAAATACGGCGGGTTCTTCACGTATGTCGAGTCGGTATTCCACTCGTATTGATCACCCGTTGGCGAGGCGATCTTCTGCCAGTGCTCGTCGCCTGCAAAGACGTTGCCGTACTGCGTCAGGAACTGATCGCGCTTCACGCTGCTCAGGATCGTGTCTTCCACTTCTTGCGACGACGGCCAGATATCGCGCAGATACACCGGTCCGTCGCTGCCCATGCCGAGCGGTTCCGTGGCGAGGTCGATGTCCATCCGTCCGGCAAGCGCGTACGCCACGACCAGTGGTGGCGACGCGAGATAGTTGAAACGGGTTTGCGGATTGACGCGGCCTTCAAAGTTGCGATTGCCGGAGAGCACGGCGGCGACATTCAACTTGCCGGCGTCAATCGCCTCGCTGATCTGTGTGGGTAGCGGGCCGGAGTTGCCGATGCATGTGGTGCATCCGTAGCCCACCACGTTAAACCCGAGGGTGTTGAGCGACTCCATCAGGTTGGCCTGATTGAAGTAGTCGGTCGCGACCTTGGAGCCGGGCGCCATCGACGTCTTTACCCATGGCTGCGAGCGCAGTCCCTTCGCCACCGCGTTGCGCGCCAGGAGTCCAGCCGCAAGCATCACGCTGGGATTGGAGGTGTTGGTGCACGACGTGATCGCGGCAATCACAATGTGACCGTGCTGCAGCGCGAACGTGGAACCCTTGTGCGTGACGGTCACACCGCCATTGCTATCAACCGGGCTCCCCTCGGCGACCATGCTCGCCGAGGCACTGCCCGCAGGTGCAGTCGCTGCGGCCGCCTGCGTTGCCAATTGCGACGCAAGTGCCTCGCGATACATCGCCTTGCTTTGCGACAGCGGGACGCGATCCTGTGGACGCTTCGGGCCAGCCATGCTGGGCACGACCGTGCTCAGATCGAGTTCGAGCGTGTCGGTAAAGACCGGATCGGGAGTGGCATCGGTGCGGAAGAGGCCCTGCGCCTTGGTGTACGCTTCCACGAGGGCGACCTGCTCATCACTCCGCCCGGACAAGCGCAGATACTTGAGCGTTTCCGCGTCGACCGGGAAGAAGCCCATCGTCGCGCCGTACTCAGGCGCCATGTTGGCGATCGTGGCACGATCGGCCAGGGCCAGCGACGACAGACCCGGTCCGTAGAACTCCACGAACTTGCCAACGACTTTCTTCTTGCGAAGCATTTCGGTGCACGTCAGCACCAGATCCGTTGCCGTGGTACCAGCCTGCAACTTTCCGAATAACCGGAAGCCCACGACTTCCGGAATGAGCATGCTGACGGGCTGACCAAGCATGGCCGCTTCCGCTTCGATACCACCCACGCCCCAACCCATGACGCCGAGGCCGTTGATCATCGTCGTATGTGAGTCTGTCCCGACGAGCGAGTCGCAGTAGGCCAGTGTTTCACTGCCGTCCTTGGCGGTAAACACCACCTGTCCGAGGTACTCGAGATTGACCTGGTGACAGATACCGGTTCCCGGTGGGACGACGCGGAAGTTCCGCAGCGCCGTCTGCCCCCACTTCAAAAACTCGTAGCGCTCGAGGTTGCGTTCGAATTCCAGTTCCGTGTTCAACAGCAGCGAGGCTTCGGTGCCGTATTCGTCGACCTGCACCGAGTGATCGATCACGAGGTCGACGGGCTGCAGTGGGTTGATGCGCGTCGGGTCACCACCCAGCGCGACCATGGCGTCGCGCATGGCGGCCAGGTCCACTACACACGGCACGCCGGTAAAGTCTTGCAGCAGTACGCGCGCCGTGCGGAAAGCAATTTCTTTGTCGATCGACGCCGTGACGTTCCAGCGGGCCAGCGCTTCGACGTCGGCGCGCTTCACAAAGGCGCCGTCTTCGCCGCGGAGCAGGTTCTCCAGCAGCACGCGCAGGGAGAAGGGCAGGGAGGCGGCGGTACTGCCCGGCAGCGCGTCGAGCGTGCTCAGTCGGAAGTACGCATACTGACGGTCGCCCACGGTGAGTGTGGCGCGGCTGTCGAACGAATTGGATGGCGACATGAGGAAGGTTGGTCCTGCGTACGTCGTCCCCATGGGACACCGCACGCGTTCTGGACGGAGCCACTCATCGCGCCGTGGAGCGGTAATCGACCGCACCCGGAACCGACGAGGCTACCAGTAATATCGGCAGGTTCGCTGGGGAGCGCCACAGCGCGCGCCACCGTTCATGCCCAGCTGCTCGTCACCGCACGTGTATCGCCCCCACCGGGCACGCCTGCACAAACGCCCCATCGGCCGGCGACCACTCCTGCCGACTCGACAACGGATACGCCTTGCGGTCTACATCCAGCGCCATCATGTGCGGCGCGCGAGCCACACAGAGTCCGCAGCCGGTGCAGGCATCGCGATCGACCGTGATGGCCACGCTCCGCCGTGGGAAAATGCCGCCGGGCGCGCGCAACAGCGCCGGCAACCCCTTGAGCGCTTCACGCGCGGCCGTGTAGCCGATCTCGAGCAGCTCCTCTGTGTGTCCAAAGCTGAACCACCCGACATGCGAGACCTTCGGCCGGATCAAGAGCATTGGTGGCGATGACCACCGCTCTAACGCATGCTGCTGCTGCTCATGCATCATCAGCGTCGCGGCGCGCATAAAAATCGACGCGAATCCCTGCGCCGCTACCCCCGACGCCTCTGGCACATCAGCAATCCCGACGTCAATGGCGATAACAGCGTCAACGCCAGACGCCGCAATCGCCACCGGGAGATTGTCGGTGGTGCCACCGTCAATGCAACTCTGGCCGCCAACGACTCCGGGCGGAAAGAATCCAGGCAACGCACACGATGCATAGACAGCGTCGCGCACCCGGACGTCGCGGAACCCCGGACGGCCAAACACCAACGCACGGCCGTGGTCAATATCGACGGCGGTGACCAGGAGCGGTGTGCGCAGATCGTCGAACGTTCCCTCGGCGACCAGCTCATCGCACAACGCGCGCAGTGGGGCCTCCAGATAGATCGAACGCGACAGCATGCGCTCCATCAGCATGCCAAGGTGATTGATGCGGAACAGGTCGCGGCGCCGAAAGCGCAGCGCCCGTTCGGTCATTTGTTCGACAGACATGCCGCATGCGGCGGCGGCGGCGACCATCGCCCCAATGCTCGTTCCCGCATACAGGTGCGGGCGGACGCCGGCTTCAGCCAAGGCGCGCAACACGCCGACGTGCGCCAGTCCCTTCAGGGCACCACCGCCCAACACCACCGCGATGCGGGGGCTACGCTCAGTCATTGCGCACGAGCGCTCGCGTTCATCGAGGGGTCATCCACCGGGGTAGATTGTGCCGTATGCGCATTTTGCTTGTTGAAGATGACGATACCCTCCGCGAGAATGCTGCAACATACCTCCGGAGGGCGGGCTTCGCTGTCGATGCGGCCGCCACCGGGAAGATGGCCCGGGAGCTGGCTGGCGTCAGCCCCTACGACGCGGTGGTCCTCGACTTGCGATTGCCCGACGATGACGGGTTTGCGCTCTGCACCGCCTTTCGCGTGCGCACGCCGGCGCCGCGCATTCTTATGGCAACTGCTCGCGATAGCGTGGACGATCGCATCGCGGGTCTGAATCTTGGGGCCGACGACTACCTGGTCAAGCCGTACGCGTTGGGCGAGCTCGTCGCGCGCGTGCGCGCGCTCCTGCGGCGTCCGAATGCCGAGGCCGACACCGTGTTGCGCGTGGGCGATCTGACGCTTGACCTGGCCTCACACGAGTGCCGACGCGGCACACGGACTATTGGGTTGACCACGAAGGAGTTCGCCGTCCTGGAGGTGCTGATGCGCGCCGCTGGCAGAGTCCTGTCACGGAGCTATATCAGCGAGCATGCGTGGGACGACAACTACGACGCGCTGAGCAATGTGATTGACGTGTATGTCGCCCGCCTGCGGCGAAAGATCGATCAGGACGGCAATACGCCGCTGCTGGAGACCATTCGCGGGGCCGGCTATCGCATGCAGAATCCCCGAGCTGCGTCGTGACGGAAATCCCGCAGCCAAGCCGACGGCCCATCACGGCGCATCTTCCACGGATTCGCCTGCGACTGACCATCGTGTACGCCGTCACGCTGCTCGTCGTCCTGTTGCTCTGTTCGGCAGTCCTGCGCTTGGCGACGCGCGACGCACTCGATCGCGAGTTTGACGACTCGCTTCGCGCGTCGGCGACGTTGGTGCGCCAGTTCTTTCGCGTCGAGGTTGCAGAGTATCGGGAGATCGACGCGACCTTGCAGCATATTGCCGGGGAGCTGGTCTTCGAGGATCGGGCGATTCACGTGCATCGCCCGGATGGCCGTGAATTCACGGTGGTCGGTTCACCGCGCGCGCAGGCGCGTCCGACCTTGGCACCGCCCGTGCGGACGCTCCAGGTGCCGCTCGATCCGGCCTTGGCGCCGGGTTGGATGATTGTCGTAGAAGCCAGCGCCGCCACCGTTGCGGCAGTGAACACTCGTATCGATCGGTGGATCCTGCTCGGCATTCCAGCTGTCGTCCTCCTTGCTGCAATCGTCGGCTGGTGGCTTACCGGACGTACCCTCCGACCTGTGGGCCGTATGGCCGATGCCGCGGCGCAAATTGCCCCAGGGTCAGGGTTGCGCATCCCGATTCATGATGCCACGGATGAGCTGGGACGACTTGGGACGCGCGTCAACGAGTTGCTGGATCGCCTGGACGGGACACTCGGTCAGCAACGACGCTTCCTGGCCGACGCGGCACACGAACTCCGTACCCCGCTCTCACGAGTTCGCGGGCGCGTCGAACTGGCCATGCAACCGATGCCGCTCCCCGAACGCTCGACCGCGGTGACGCCGGGCAGCCGTGCCTCGGCGGCCGATTTCGTCGTACCTCCGTCACGCGCGAGCGCGGACGGCGAGCGCGCGGACGGCGACGTGAAGCACGTGCCCGACGCGCTGTCGGCGATCCACGATGAGGTGGTCCGCATGTCGGTGTTGGTCGATGAGTTGCTGCAGCTCGCACGCGCTGACGCCGATGGCGACGGCGTACACGCGACGCGGATGCCCCTCTTTCTCGACGACGTCGTGACCGATGAACTGCATCGTTGGCAGGCCGACGCCGAGCGCGCGCACGTGACGCTGCACTGTAGCACGCTCCACGAAGCCCCGATGCTCGGCGACGCGACGCTGATGCGTCGCCTGCTGGGTATCGTGCTCGACAACGCGATCCGCTATTCCAATGCGGGGGGACGCATTGAGGTACGCGTGCTCAGCGATACCCACTGTGTCGTGCTCGAAGTCGAGGACGACGGCATCGGCATTACGCCCGCAGAGCGTGGACGAGTGACCGAACGCTTCTATCGAGGCGAGCGGGCGCGCGCGCATCGGAGCGACGGCAGCGGGCTGGGGTTGGCGATCGCACACTGGATCGTCGCGCGGCACGAGGGCACATTGACCCTCACATCAGGCGCGGCGGGCGTTGGCACGATGGTGCGGGTTACGATACCGGCAGCTCCGCCCTCGGCACAATAGGCCCTGGCTGCGACGCCAGACACCATGCATCACGCAGCGCGCGAAGCGTTCGCGCCGGCCCCATGAAGTCGCGGCTGTCCAGGCACTCCTCGCACCACACATAGAGTGCGTCGAAGCTGCGTGACGACGGGCTGTCCAACTCCAGCGCCGCGCGCAGCACGCCGATCGCGGTGCGCGCGTCGGCGTGCTCGAAGGTCTCGCAGGCACGGATGGCGCGATCGTACGCACGCACAATGAGGCTGAGCGGATCGACGGCGCTGGGGGAGAAAGCGATACCAGCGACGCTGGCACGTGGCGTTGGGAAAGCAGGCACGAAGAGACTCGAAATCGGGGATCGCAGCGTCGGTATCCACTCGGGCACCTGCATTGTTCTTCGGTTCGACGTGGTGACTTCTTGAATCATTTGGTGATGCCCATGACGTGGCGCGGCGAACTGCGCGCGCGCTGTGACGGGGAACTCACCTGCGGTGACGTTCACGGCCCTTTCATCAACGGGTGCTATGTTCGCCGGATGATTTGTCACAAATCCTCCAAACGAGCCCCGCGCATGCCCGCGTACCCGAGGGATGGACGGTGCGTCGTCGCAGCCCTGTTCGTCCTCGGCGGTTGGTGTGCAACCTTCGGTACAGGGACGGCGCTGGCGCAGAGAGCCGCCGAGGGATCGACGGCATCGCAACAGCATTCGCTTGGCCTGTCACAGGCCCTGGAGTTGGCTCGCCAGCATGGCCCAAGCCTGCGCATCGCCAACGCACGACGAGACGCAGCCCTTGGTCGCGCCCGCGAATCGGCGCAGTTCGCGAACCCCACCTTCGAATACCGGCGCGAAAATCTGGGGAGTACCCTCCTGCCCGACATCTTCGCCACCCTCTACCTGCCCTTCGACGTGACCGGGAAACGGTTGGCGCAGCGCCGCGCGTCCGGCGAAGCCAGGGAGCGCATCCAGGCTGACGGGGTCGCTGCGCGGCGAGATGCCGAGGTGCACGTGGCGCGCGCCTGGCTCGATGCCGCAGTCGCGCAAGAGCACTTCACGGTGGTCGTTGCACAGGTCGAGGCGCTTGAAGAAGTGGCCGCCGTCGACGCGACCCGTCAACGCGAGGGCCTTGTGTCAGAAGGTGCCGCGATGCGCACGCGCCTTGAAGCCGATCGCGCGCGTCTGTCGCTGGCCACCGCGGTCGGGTTGCAGGCTCGCACACGCGCTGATCTTGCCCGAGCGATGGGTGTTACCGCCGTACAGCTTGGTGTCCTTCCGGCGCTGCCGGTCCCGCTCCTCCCACCGTCGCCGGACAGCGCCGACGCAATCACCCTCGCGGTCGGTTCGCGTCCCGAAGTGGCCGCTCGCGCTGCCGGCGTGCGCGAGGCGCAGGCACGCGTCGGCGTCGAGCAACGGGGAGCCCTCGGCGACTGGCAGTTGCAAGGCGGCAGCAAAAAGACGGCAGGTATCATGACCGGTCAGATCGGACTCGCACTCCCGTTTCCGTTGTTCAATCGCAATGACGGTGCACGGCTCCGGACGCGTGCGGAGCTTGCCGAGGCTACGGCATGGCAAGATGACTTGACGATCGGCGTTGCCGCCGATGTGATCGCGGCGCGCACGACCTATAGCGCTCTGCGCATGCAGGCGGTCGACGCCAGTACCTTCGCGCGGCGCGGACGGGAGATCGCGACGAGCGCGCGTGTCGCCTATCGCGAGGGACATGCGTCGCTGGTTGAACTCCTCGACGCGGAGCGTGCCGCGAGCGACGCGATGCAGGCACATATCCGGTGGACGGCCGACGCGTGGCTGTCCCGATTCGAACTCGAACGAGCGCTGGGTGTCCGGCTGGATGCGGACAGTCCCCTTGATCTGCCGCTGCGAGCGGCCTTGCCCCCGAGCACCAAATAATGCGCGACACACGATGGTACCTCTCCGCATTGCTGCCGGTGATCACGCTCGGCGCCTGTGGTGGTGCGAAAGCACCGCAGTCCTCTGATGCCCCCGCTGCCGTGGTCTCTGTCATAGACACCGCCACGCTCTCGGCCCAGGCAATCGAGATCGCCGGCTTCACCACCGATACGGTTCGCACGGTGGCATGGCAGAGCGCGACGTCGGCGCCAGCGCGCCTCATGCTCGACGCTGCATACGTCGAGACAATCGGATCGATTACCGAAGGACGCATCAGTCATGTGCTGGTGCGCGTCGGCGATGTCGTGCGCGCGGGGCAGGTGCTCGTGATGATTCACAGCCACGAAATCATGGACGCGCGAAGCGCACTTGTCCGCGCGCAGTCGCAAGTGACCGCCGCCCAGTCGGACCGCGCGCTGGCCGTGAGCGTGAGTGAGCGTGCCAAGCGATTGTATGACGCGAAGGCCATGTCGCGTGCCGAGGTAGAACGCGCCGACGCCGCACGTCTCACGGCCGACGCCATGTATGAGCAGGCCGTCGCTGAACGCGCGCGCGCCGAGGCCATGGTTGAACATTTAGTCGGCGACGGCCCTGCGCCGGCCAACGCCGATCCCCATGACGTGCTGATCCGGACACCGATCGCCGGCGTCGTCACGGCGCGCGACGCGCAGCCAGGGACGGTCGTGCTCCCCGGTGTGCCTTTGGTGACGGTGGGCAATCCGGATCGGCTCGTGCTGCAGTTGCGACTTGGCGAAGCCGCGGCGCAAGGTATTCGGGTTGGAGCCACAGTCCGCTACACGCTGACCGATGATCCATCACAACGTCATGAGGCGCGCGTCTCGCGCGTGGCTCCGACGGTGGATTCACTCACGCGCACCATCGAGGTCCTTGCCACGCCGGTCGCGCGGGGACGGATTGGTCATGCCGAATCCTTCGCACAAGCCGAGGTAGTGGGCGTTGGCGGTACGCCCGCGGCGATTGTCCCTGTTGGCGCGATTCAGGCAATGGAAGGCGACACGGTGGTGATCGCGGTGGAACAGCGAGGCGAAGGCATGTTCGTTGAAGCGATCCCCGTGCGTGTGGGGCGTCGTACGGGTGTGCATGCTGAAGTGCTGTCGGGCGTCGGTGTGGGGCGCGTGGTCTTGGTCGGCAGCGCGGCGATCGCCAAGGCCGAGCTCTTGAAGCGGCGTACGGCAGGGCAGGAGTAGCCGCATGCAGAAGCTCATTCACTACGCGTTGCACCGGCGCGGCTTCGTGGTCGCCGGCACGCTGCTGTTGCTGGTCGCTGGGTTGGCGGCGCTGCAACGCATCCCCTTTGACGCGTTCCCCGATCTGACGGGAACCCGCGTCGAAGTCATCACGGTTGCGCCCGGGATGGCGCCCGAAGAGGTCGAGCGACTGGTCACCTATCCGGTGGAGTCTGCATTGATGGGGTTGCCTGGCGCACAGAACGTGCGTTCGGTGTCCAAGTTCGGGCTGTCATTGATCACCGTGCCGTTTCCCGACGGCACCGACGTGTACTTCGCCAGGCAGTTGGTGCAACAACGTTTGAGCGATGCGAAGGGGGCGCTCCCCGCCGGGATCGAGCCGGCCTTAGGACCGGTGTCGACGCCGATGGGTGAGCTGTACCAGTTCGTACTGTCCAGTGACTCCCTTTCACTCACCCAACTGAAGACGCTCAATGACTATGTCATTCGGCCGCGTCTGCGCACGGTGCCCGGGGTATCTGAGGTCAACTCGTGGGGCGGGCTCATCGAGCGCATCGAAGTTACCGTAGATCCCGTGCGGCTGTCGGCACGGCGCATCACGATCTCGGACGTGCACGATGCTCTGGCGCGCAACACGATGGCGTTTGGCGGGAGCTATCTCGAAAAGGGCGGTGAGCGATATACGCTCCGCGGGTTGGGTCGCGTGGAATCGCCGGCCGAGATCGAGGGCATCGTGGTGTCGTCGCAAGGTGGAGCACCGATACGTATCCGCGACATAGCCACCGTGCAGCGTGGCGCCCTGCCGCGCAACGGCGCGGTGACCAAAGACGGCCACGGCGAAGTGGTGAGCGGCATGGTGCTCAAGTTGCAGGGCGCCGATTCCCGCAAAGTCATTGCCGCCGTGAAAACCCGCATGGCCGAGATCGCGCTGGCGCTGCCGCCGAACGTCACGATCACGCCGTTCTATGATCAGACCGAGCTGGTGTCGCGCACCACACGCACCATTGTCAGGAATTTGATCGAAGGCGGCCTGCTGGTCGTCGCCGTCCTCTTCCTGTTCCTGCGCAATGTGCGCGCCGCACTCATCGTCGCATCAGTCATTCCGTTGTCGATGTTGGTCGCCTTCATCGGCATGGCAACCTTTGGGTATTCGGCCAACCTGATGAGTCTCGGTGCACTGGACTTTGGTCTGGTCGTCGATGCCTCGGTGGTGATGGTCGAGAGCTTCATTCGACGCATGGAGAACGACCATGAGCACCAAAAGGACACCCATCGATTGGGGATGTTTGAGCGCGCAGCGATCGAGGTAGGGCGTCCCATTCTGTTCGGTATCGCGATCATCGTCGCAGTGTACATCCCGATCTTTACGTTGGACGGGATGGAAGGCCGCATGTTCAAGCCGATGGCCTTCACCGTTGTCTGTGCCGTGCTGGGCAGTCTCTTGCTGGCCCTCACCTACGTGCCGGCGATCTCCGCGTGGGCGCTGCGCAGCGGCAGCGCGACACCCGCGGCGTGGCTGACCACGCTCACCGCGCGATATGGAACGATGCTCGATCGCGTCATGCGCTACCCGCGAACGATTGTTGTTTCCGCCGTGGTGGCGGTGGTGGTGGCGGTGGCGTCGCTCACGCAGATCGGCACGGAGTTCATGCCCAAGCTGGACGAGGGCTCGATCCTCATCATGACGAAACGGCTCCCCAGCATCTCGCTGGACGACGCGACTCGGCTTTCGACCGCCTCCGAACGCATCATCAAGAAATTTCCGGAAGTCATCACGGCGGTGACCAAGGAGGGACGTCCCGACCTCGCGACGGAGGCCATGGGGCTCTTCGAGGGTGACATGTACATCATTCTCAAAAACCGTTCTGAATGGACCACGGCTACGACGCCGGAGGGACTCGTGACCGCCTTCGATTCGGCACTTGCCGTGGTGCCCGGCCTTGCACTCTCCTTCACCCAGCCGTTGGCGATGCGACTGGACGAAGCCGAGAGCGGCATTCGTACCGACCTTGGCATCAAGGTCGTTGGTCCCGATCTGCAACAAAACTACGCCATCGCACAGCGCGTAAGGCGGGTGGTCTCCACCGTCGAAGGCTCGGCCGACGTGGGCGTAGAGGTCGAAGAGGGCAGCGGCCAGGTGCGCATGCAAGTGCGCCGGGAGGCGCTGGCCCAGTATGGCCTCTCTGTGGCCGAGGTGCGTGCGGCCGTGGAGCTGGCGATGGGATCGCAAGCCGCCGCCGAGTGGATCGATGGGTTTCGCCGCGTTGACATCGTGGTGCGCTTGCCCGAGGCCTCGCGCAGTGACGCCATGTCGCTGTCGCGACTGACCATTCGTACCCCTGGCGGGGAAGTGGTGCCACTCTCCGCCGTGGCAGACGTCACCACCACGACCGGTCCGGAACTGATTGGCCACGAGGACGCACAGCGTCGGTCCCTTGTGCTCAGTAACGTGCGCGGCCGCGACTTGGGGAGCTTCGTGAGCGAAGTGAAGTCGCGCGTCGCCGCGCAGATCACGTTGCCTGCAGGCGTCTTTCTTGAGTGGGGCGGCCAGTACGAAAATCAGCAACGCGCCATGGGCCGCCTGTCTTTGGTGGTCCCGGCAGCGTTGCTGCTGATTTTTGGGTTGTTGTATCTGTCCTTTCGCTCCGTGGCACAAGCATTATTGGTGCTCGCCAACGTGCCATTCGCTCTCGTCGGCGGGATCGCTGCGCTCTGGCTGCGTGGGCTTAACCTGAATTTATCGGCGAGCATCGGGTTCATTGCGCTGTTCGGCATTGCGGTGCTGAACGGCATCGTGCTGGTGGAGCACCTCAATCACTTGCGACACAATGAATCGCTCGCGGGCGATCTGGCCGCGCGCGTGCGGCGCGGTGCCACCGATCGACTGCGTCCCGTGCTTATGACGGCGCTCGTCGCCAGTCTGGGCTTTGTGCCGATGGCGCTGTCAACGAGTCCGGGCAGCGAAGTGCAGCGACCGCTGGCCAGTGTCGTGATTGGCGGGCTGATCACGAGTACGCTGCTCACATTGTTCGTGCTGCCGGTGTTGTATCGCGCGATGGAGGAGCGGCGGGGGAGTTCGCACGCGCTTGGTCTCGCTGCTCCCGGCGCGTAGAGTTCACTGTGCCCCTAAACGACCCGCTGCTCCGCTTCCGCGACGAATTCCCGATTCTCGCGACGTCCACCTACCTGGTCTCCAACTCGCTCGGCGCGATGCCGCGCGGCGTTCCCGATCGGCTCGCTGAGTACACCGACCTGTGGCGTACCCGAGGCGTGCGCGCGTGGGCCGAGGGGTGGTGGGAGCTACCAGTGGTGATGGGCACCGAGCTGGCGCCGCTCATTGGCGCTGCCGCTGGCGAGGTGGTCATGATACCCACGGTCACGCAGGCGATGAGCAGTGTGCTCACCGCCATGGAATTCACGCCTGATCGCAACGAAGTCGTGATGACGGCACTCGATTTCCCGTCGGTGCGCTACGCGTACGACGCATTGGCGCCGCGCCTCGGAGCGCGTGTGACCGTCGTGCCGACCGATGACGGGATCTCCATTCCCCTCGACCGCCTCCTGGCCGCGATTACTGAGAGAACTGCGTTGGTGGCCATCTCGCATGTGCTCTTTCGGTCGGCCTATATTCTCGATGCGGACGCCATCTGCGCGCGGGCGCGCGAAGTGGGCGCGATCGTGGCCTTCGACGCATATCACAGCGTCGGGGTCATTCCGGTCGATGTGCACGCGATGGGCGCGGATTTTTATTGCGGCGGCGTGTTGAAGTGGCTGTGCGGCGGACCGGGCGGCTGTTTTTTGTACGCCTCGCCCTCGGCCACGGCACGTTTCGCGCCGGCACTCACGGGATGGCAGGCCCATAAGGCGCCATTCGCCTTTGCCGACACCATGGAGCCCGCGAACACCACGTGGCGCTGGTTGGGTGGCACACCAACCGTGCCCGCGCTGTACGCGGGCATCGAAGGCCCGCGCATTATCGCGCAGGCCGGCATCGACGCGATCCGCGAAAAGAGCATGCGACAAACGGCATCGCTGATCGCCAGCGCCGACGAACGCGGGTGGCAAGTGAACGCGCCACGCGACGCCGAACGACGAGGCGGAACAGTGGCGTTTAACGTACCCAATGCGGCTGAGGTCGCTCGGGCGCTGCTGGCGCGCGATGTGGTGATCGACTACCGGCCAGCGGCGGGGATTCGCGTCGCCCCGCACTTCTACACAACCGACGACGAACTCGCCGACTGTGTGCAGGCGATTGATGACATTCTGACCAC
>Ga0105044_10000988_pt1 | contig 36871 bp, 31 predicted proteins | sample MAT01_FD_78092 | JGI IMG/M metagenome (GOLD analysis project Ga0105044, IMG submission 78092) | Freshwater microbial communities from Lake Fryxell liftoff mats and glacier meltwater in Antarctica - MAT-01 | ecosystem: Environmental > Aquatic > Freshwater > Ice > Liftoff microbial mat | place...
AAATCCAACAGACAAATTAGATTGTCAGTATCTATGGCAAATTGTTACCTCTAAACATTTAAACCATGAAAATCAACTTTTAGAAAATCAAAGACTCGAAAAATCGCTGGCAGAAATACAATCCAAAAATAAAGAACTCGAAAAAATCAATTTCGAATTAGATCGCTTTGTGTATTCCGCTTCTCATGATCTTCGTTCGCCTTTAACCTCTGTTCTTGGTTTATTATATTTGTTGAGAACGCAATTAATTGACGCAGAGTCTATTAAATATACCAATTTAATGGAGGAAAGTATTCTTAAATTGGACAATACAATTAAAGATATTGTAACGTATTCGAGAAATAATAGAACAGATATTATCAGAGAGAAAGTTAAAGTTAAGTCGCTTCTCAAAGATTTAGTTGATAATTTAAAATACCTAGAACCTTCTGGTACATCTTTAAATGAAGCAATAGTGTTTAAGGGAATTAATATTTTAAATATCGATAAAAATAGACTTCAAACGATATTAAATAATTTAATTTCTAACAGCATAAGATATAGGCAAACTTCTCGACAATTAAAAATTCAAATTAAAACAGAAATTACTGAGAATAAAGTAATTCTCCATATCGAAGATAATGGTATTGGAATTAAAGAACAGCATATTGATAGAATTTTTGACATGTTTTACAGAACAAATGATAGCAGCACAGGTTCTGGCCTTGGGCTATATATTGTGAAAGAAACAATCAACAAATTGGGAGGAAGTATTCAAGTAAATTCTACAATTAATGAAGGCACCACTTTTATTGTTTCACTTCCTTTAGCCCAATCTTAATTATGGAAAATTCTTTTGAAGAAATAATATTGATTGAAGATAGTGAAATAGATATTTTTATTAATACGAGAGTAATAGGATTGATGCAAATTACACAAAATATTGTATCGCTGCCTTCAGGAGAAGCTGCGCTTGAATACCTCAATAATCCTCTAAAAATATTCAATAATTCGTATTTAATTTTCTTAGATATTAGAATGCCCAAAATGGACGGTTTTGAATTTCTCGAAAATTTCCTATTATTACCTGAGAAAATAAAAAATAAAATTAAAATTGTGATGCTATCTTCTACAATTGATAGTTCTGATTTAGAAAAAGCCTACGCAAATCCTTCTGTAATCGAGTTTATTCCTAAACCACTTACCAGAGATAAAATTTTAAAAATAATAACTACCTAAAACAAAAAAGGCGGTTGTATTTATTTACAACCACCTTTTTCAATTTCATTTTAGGGAACTTCTAAAAAGTCTAATATCTAAGCGAACAAGAAATTAAAAACGTATCATACAGAGGGTATGTGGGGCATTCGATTTTAAAGTTCAACGAAGAAAAGTTGGTTTTAGTGGTTTCCTTTAGTAACTACTTCTCTACAGTTATCACTAAATATTTAGATGATTTCCAGAAAGACTCTGGATTTGTTATCGTTAAACTTTTTGCTTTTTTCTTTCCATCCATTTCAATCTTGTAAGATGATGTTGGATGTGTAGTAATTACTTTTGCAGACTTAGCATTGATAGGAATGGATGTTACTTTAGATACATCTAATTTAGTAAAATAATCTTGATTGAAATCTGATTTTAAAATCTTTTTCTTTCCTAATCCCAAGAAACCACCTTCTTTATTTACTACTTTATTATCTCTTAATTCTTTGTAAGTTCCAACAGCGTAAAAAGCAGTATTCATTTTAACGACTTGTTGTTCTATTACTTCCGTTTTACCTGAACTTTCTGTTCTTAAACTAGATACATTCGTGTTAAGCTCCGTGATTTGAATGTTTTGCGCAGCCAATTGCTCTTTTAATGTCCCGATTTCTTTATCTTTCTCAGCCATTTGTTCCGTCATTCTCTCAATTGTTTTTTCAAACTGAGAAATTTTAATGTTCGATTTCTTTAGCTTAGATTGAAGATTAATAAGCTTCTGCTTATTTTCTTCCATTATCTCATTTATATCATTAATATCTTGGTTAATTCTATCTTTAGATGTGCCTTGTAGCTCAGCTCCACTAGTAGCAGAGGCTTTAATGGAACCTTCTTTTTGTTTTACTTCTCTTAAATTATCTTCTATTTCATTTAATGATTCCATAAATGAATTTATGGTAGAGTCTTTAGAAGCAGCCTCTTTTGCTATGGCTTCTTTTTCCGCCTTTAATTTCTCTAATTCCGGATTTGGTTCATTGCTCTGGCATCCGTTAAAAATTAATGCTAAGCTTAATAGGGTTGAATACAACGCACTTTTCATGGGATATTATTTTATGTTTCAGTTTATCTGGCAAAGTTAATTGCTTTAAAAAGTAATAATTGCCAATTATTAATACAACCTTACAAAAAGAATTAACCACTCAAACTGCTATAAACATTGAGATTGTTCATAAATTTGAGATTATATGCATAATTATGCAAATAGAATAAAAAAACATTTACCTCAATTTCAATACTGTTCCAGGAAGAAGTGAAACGTCTTTTTCTAATTCATTTAACGTGTAAATTCTTTGCAATTTTATGGCAAATTTTTGTGATACATCTTTTAAGTTTTCATTTTGCCCTAAACGATAACTTTCCTGAACAGCTTTTTTTCTTTTCGGCTGAATGTAAACAATTTCTCCTTCTTTAAATTCATGATTGTCTTCTAAATCATTGTATTTTTTTAATTGCCAATACATAAAATCTAACTCCTGCGTGAGTTTTAAATATGTATCTCCTTTAGAGGCTAAGATGAATTTTACATTATTATTTAATTCTATTTTCCGTTCATTTTTCCTTGAAATTTCAATATCCGAAAATTCATTTTTGTCAGATTTTTTCCGAGAAGACTTTGGCACAATCACAACTTCCTTAGCTTTGATTTCTGTAGTTCTTGTTAATTTATCGAATACGTAAAGTTCATTTTCTTCAATCGTTTTAATCAGTAATTGGGCATACTGCGGATTGGTCGCATAACCTGCCGCCTTTAAACCTATAGCCCATCCTTTGTAATCTTCTTTATTTAATTGAAAAAGCGATGCATACCGCGAGCTGTTTTTTAAAAATGTAGAATGGTCCTCATAAGAAAGTAAAACGCTTTGGTATTTTCTAAAACATTCATTTTTTTCATCATCATCTTGATAATAAGTCTCGCCTGACCACTCTTTTTTGCACTTAATCCCAAAATGATTTTTCGCATGTTGAGCTAGTTTACTATTACCTGCCGATGATTCCAAAATGCCTTGTCCTAATTTAATAGATGCTGGAATTCCGAATTTTAGCATCTCTTTTACGGCAATATCTTTATATTGTGCTGCATATTCTTTTGGAGTAAATTTTGGCTGAGAATAAGCCAACCCACAAGCAAAAGCTAGAAATACTGTAATCATTTTAACCATTAAACAAAGAAAAACACAAACACAATTCTATCGACACAATTAAGAATTCACTTTTTAACGTAATTACACACATTCATTTTTATACCTTTGCTGCCCCAAAAAAATGTTTATTTATGAAATTATCTCAGTTTAAGTTTAAGTTGCCACCGGAACTCATTGCAGAACGCCCTTCAGATAACCGTGATGAATCCAGATTAATGGTACTTGACCGTAAAACAAAAACCATTGAACATAAAATGTTTCGCGACATTATGGACTATGTCGACGATGGAGATACTTTTATTATCAATAATACCAAGGTTTTTCCTGCTCGCATGTATGGAAATAAAGAAAAAACAGGTGCTAAAATTGAAGTTTTTTTGCTGCGTGAATTGAATGCAGAAAGCCGACTTTGGGACGTTTTAGTTGATCCCGCAAGAAAAATTAGAATTGGTAACAAATTATATTTTGGTGACGATGATTCTTTAGTTGCTGAAGTAATCGATAATACTACTTCTCGTGGCAGAACATTGCGTTTTCTATTTGACGGTCCGCATGAAGAATTCAAAAGAGTGCTTTATTCTTTAGGTGAAACACCCATTCCTAAATACATCAATCGCAAACCTGACGAGGATGATACAGAACGTTTCCAAACTGTATATGCTCGTCACGAAGGAGCCGTTGCAGCGCCAACTGCTGGTTTACATTTCAGCAAAGAACTTATGAAACGTCTTGAACTGAAAGGAATTAACTTTGCAGAAGTTACCTTGCACGTAGGACTTGGCAGTTTTAGAAATGTTGAAGTAGAAGATCTCAGTAAACACAAAATGGACAGTGAGGAAATGTATATTGATGAAGAGGCGACCATTATTGTAAACAAAGCAAAACAAGAACGCAGAAGAATCGTTGCTGTAGGCACAACTACAATGAGAGCTATTGAAAGTTCTGTTTCTACTGAAAGGTTTTTAAAAGAATACTCTGGCTGGACCAATAAATTTATTTTCCCACCTTACGATTTCAGGGTTGCGAATGCACTTGTTACGAATTTTCATATGCCAATGAGCACCTTACTTATTATGGTTTCTGCATTTGCTGGTCACGACTTTTTAATGGAAGCTTACAAAGAAGCTGTAAAGGAAAAATATAGATTCTTCACCTACGGTGATGCTATGTTGATTATTTAAATGCAAAAAACTCATGTTATAATTGTAGCAGGAGGAAGTGGAAACAGAATGGGGGCTGAAACTCCCAAACAATTTCTACAAGTTGCAAACAAACCAATTTTACTGCACACGCTTGAAAAGTTTTATGCTACCAATCCGCTTTTCAATCTAATTCTAGTATTGCCCACTGCTCATTTTACTATGTGGCAGCAAATTTTATTACAATTTAATTGCACCATACCTCATACTTTGGTTGAAGGTGGAAAGACGCGTTTTCATTCGGTGAAAAATGGACTTGATTTGATAAACGATGGTTATGTCGCAGTGCACGACGGTGTAAGGCCTTTAGTAAGCAGCAAAACTATACGCAATACTTTGGAGGATGCTGCAAAATATGGTGCTGCAATTCCTGTAATACAAAGCACAGATTCTATCAGAATGCTAAAAGATGGTAGCTCTATTGCTTTGAACAGAGTACAATTGAGAAACGTGCAAACTCCACAGTGTTTTGAAGTTACTATTTTAAAAAATGCAATGCTTCAAGAATATATTCCTGATTTTACAGACTGCGCTAGTGTTGTTGAAAAAGCTGGTTTCCCTATTTATTTAAGTGATGGGAATATTGAAAACATAAAAATTACAACTCCATTAGATTTAAAATTAGCTGAATTAATTGGATTCACTTGAAATAAATCTTTTATGATTTAAATCAATTTTAACAGAAGATTAACTTTCTAATTTGGTTATCAAATCTGAAATGATTCCCTTTGCTCTATGAATGTATTAATAATTGGAGCAGGAGGAAGAGAGCACGCTTTAGCTTGGAAAATTAGTCAAAGTAGGGAACTAGATTCGCTTTACATTGCTCCCGGAAATGCGGGCACAAAAGACTTTGGAGAGAATGTAGATTTATTGACAACAGATTTTGATGGCATTGCTTCTTTGGTTCTTAAAAATAATATATCGATGGTTATTGTTGGTCCTGAAGACCCATTAGTTGCAGGAATTGCAGATTACTTTAGTACCAATCAAAAGCTGCAGCATGTCGCATTTATTGGTCCTACAAAACTCGCTGCTCAATTAGAAGGAAGTAAAGATTTTTCTAAAGCTTTTATGCAGCGACATAACATTCCAACTGCAGGATATAAGAGTTTTACCAAAAATGAAATAACCGAATCATTTCAATTCCTTGAATCCTTAAAAGCTCCTTATGTTATAAAAGCTTCCGGACTAGCGGCAGGCAAAGGCGTTATCATTGAAAATGATATCGACATTGCGAAACAAGCAATTGAAGAAATGTTTTCGGGGAAATTCGGAGAGGCTGGAAATACCGTGGTAATAGAAGAATTCTTGGATGGAATAGAATGTTCAGTTTTTGCGCTCTGTGACGGAAAAGACTACTTGCTGTTGCCAGAAGCGAAGGACTACAAACGTATTGGAGAAATGGACACTGGTTTAAATACTGGAGGAATGGGAGCCGTTTCGCCCGTGCCTTTTTTTAATGAAACATTAAAACAAAAAGTAATTGAACGTATCGTAAATCCTACACTTTCTGGTCTTAATCAAGAAGGAATAGCTTACGTAGGATTTCTTTTTATTGGCTTGATGATAGTAAATCAAGAACCTTTTGTAATTGAATACAATTGCCGGTTGGGCGACCCAGAAACAGAAGTTGTAATTCCAAGAATACAAAATGACCTGCTCGAGCTTTTTAAACATGTAGCAGCAGGAACTATAAAAAGCCAACAACTTATTACAAACCCACAAACGGCGCTTACAGTAATGTGCGTTTCGGGTGGTTACCCTGAAAAGTTCGAGAAAAACAAAAAAATTGAAGGTCTTAATTTAGTGAGTAAAGAGCTCGTTTTTCATGCTGGAACAACAGCAACTAACAATATAATTTCAACTTCTGGCGGGCGTGTAATGGCATTTACATCACTTGCAACTTCAATTGAAGCGTGCAGAAGTAATTCTTACTCTGCTATCTCTAAAATTTGCTACGATGGAATCTATTTTAGAAAAGATATTGGTGAAGATTTACTGAAGTATGAAACGAACGCATAAAATTAATTTGCTTAAAAATTATCTATGGAAATAGCTAACGACATTCAAGAAAGATTGCAACTGCTGCAAGAAAAATATGCAGTTATGGGGCAAGATTTACGTTCATATTTAGACGGGCTGCTCCATGCAGATTATCTAACTTATTGGGATTATATTCACTTGGATACTTTGTTGAGTTTACAATCACCAAGAACATCTTTCCCTGATGAAACTATATTCATTATTTACCATCAGATTACAGAGTTGTATTTTAAACTTTGCTTACATGAGTTTGAGCAAATAGCCAATCATCCGAAGCTTACAACAGTTTTTATGAATGAACGAGTAAGCAGAATTAATCGGTATTTTGAAAATCTTACTCATTCTTTTTTAATAATGGTTGATGGAATGGATAAGAACCAATTTCTGCAATATAGAATGTCCCTGCTACCTGCCAGCGGTTTTCAAAGTGCTCAGTACAGAATGATTGAAATTTGCTCTACCGATTTCTTTCATTTAGTAGATAAAGATCATCGAGATAAATTTCTCGAAAACAAGAATGACATTAAATCTCAATTCGACTATATTTATTGGAAAGCTGGAGCAACAGAATTGAAAAGTGGGAAAAAAACATTGACCCTAGAACAATTCGAAAAGAAATATTCAAAGGTTCTTATTGAATTATCAGAAAAAAATATTGAAACCAATCTATTTGCATCTTACAGAAGACTCGCAGATAAAGGAGAAGACATGAGTGCTCTTAAAAATACACTGAGAAAATTGGATGTTTTGGTTAACATTAATTGGCCTCTTTCTCATTTTAAGAGTGCAGTAAGGTACTTACAAAAAGACCCTGAAGACATAAAAGCTACTGGTGGCACTAATTGGCAAAAATACCTTCCTCCCCGCTTCCAAAAACGTATATTTTATCCTTCCTTATGGACTACTGAGGAAATTGAAATGTGGGGAAAAGGTTGGGTGGAAACTGAAGTATTTGATAAATAGTTACTTGATTTTTTCTATCGAAATCCCTTCGATATTAACTCCATTTACTAAAACTGTTCCTTGGGCTGCAGTAATTTTAATATTAACAGCAGCAGTTAAATCTTGAAATCCACTAGAAATATCCGAAACAACTAAATTGTTAACAGATAAAGTTCCTGACATTTTAATTTCTGTTGCTGTTTTTCTGTAGATTCTCACTTGGGCAGTCCAATTACCTGATGCACCAATGGGAAACGAAACAACATTAGTCCCAAATTTAAACCTCAACATACTTGTGTCGGCAGTAATCTGGCCAAATGCATTTAGTTCAATTATTTCTCCATTTACAGATAAAGAATTAGGAGCCAAAGTGTAGGTGCCAATTTCGGTTTCAGTTGTTACTGCAATTCCTATTTGGTTCATAGAACTGTAAAGTATAGATGAAGGAACACTTGGGGCATCTTGAAAAAACTGTTGCCAAATTGTTCCATTAAAATACCAAAAAGAAACAGTATTCGTATCATAAACCATTAATCCTTCTGCTGGTAAAGCAATAGCATTTCTTTCTGTAGTTGAAAGTCTTGGCATCAAAAAACCTTGGTTTTGAGAAGAAACATGCAAACGTGCACTTGCATCTGGATTATTGGTGCCAATTCCAACATTCTCAATTTGTGCAAATGTAAGTTGAGTGGATAGCAACAGAAATAAAACTATAATTTTAACCATTGTGCAAAATTAAACAAAGTAGGGAGTTTAACATAAAATTTTCTACCGCGTTTTTCCATTAAAAATATTCATTTTTGTAGTATGAAATACGCGCAACAATTTCGGATGCTTTTTGCATTGATTATTTTAAGCTTATTGCTAAACGCTTGCAGTCTTTTCAAAAAAAAATGTGATTGTCCTGACCATAGAAGAGCAAAACGTGTTGCTGTACTTGGAGATAATTTACTAATTTCGCAAACTTAGAATTAATCTAAATAAGAGCATTTTGCGTGAATTGATTGAGCTGGCAGTAAAGGAAACTGCTATTATCTTAAGTTTTTCTGATTCAGAAATAGCAGTAAAATTATTAGAATTAGGGTGTTTACCAGGAGCTTCTATTCAATTGTTGCACAAAGCTCCAATGGGCGATCCAATAACCTATCTTATTGATGGTTCCATCATCACCATGCGAAAGAAAGAAGCTGCCTCAGTGCTCATAGAATCAAAATAATATTTTGGAAACCAAAGAAATAATCTCAGTAGCTTTAGTTGGAAATCCAAATTGTGGTAAATCAACTCTTTTTAATGCCCTTACCGGTCTTAATCAACAAACTGGAAATTTTCCTGGGGTTACCGTTGAAAAGAAAATTGGTAAAGTAAGAATTCACGACCAGCAGCTTCAAAGAAAACAGACGTTCAATTTCATCGATCTTCCGGGAACTTATAGTTTATTCCCAAAATCACTAGATGAACAAGAAACGCTAAAAGTGCTCACCAATGCGCGCAATCCAGATTATCCAGATATTGTAGTTGCAGTTGCTGATGCCTCCAATCTTAAAAGATCTCTCCTGCTTTGTTTCCAATTAAAAGAATTGGGACTTCCTATTGTGTTGGTTTTAAACATGATAGATTTGTTGCAAAGAAGTAGTTTAAGCATTGATTGCGCAAAACTTTCTGAAGTGCTTCAAATTCCTGTGATTGAAATGAATGCACGTGACAAAAAAGGAATTGGAGCACTCAAAAAACAATTGTTTCAACCTAACACATCACATGTTGATGGAAGTAAATATACAGCCTTACTTCAGTCTGTAAATAAACCATTGCTGCCTTTAGATAAAAATCTAGAAAAACAACCCAACTACATTCAAGAAAAGGAAATGTTACGCCTCTATTCCTTAATTGAAAGCGCGCTTAAAGAGGCTTTAATTGAAGAAAAAAAAACCCAAGCGCTCGCATGGTCGATTCGTTTGGACAATTATTTTACACATCCTGTTTGGGGGTTTCTAATTTTCCTGGGTATCTTATTTTTCATATTCCAATCTATCTTTTCTTGGTCGGAAAAACCAATGGAATGGATTGATTTACTATTTTCAAACGCAGGAGATTGGGTAAATGCCACGTTGCCTGCAGGTGCTTTTAACGATTTGCTGAGTCAAGGCATAATTCCTGGTTTAGGAGGAATATTTATGTTTATTCCACAAATTGCAATTCTTTTCACCTTTATAGCAATATTGGAAGACACTGGTTATATGGCAAGAGTAAGCTATATAATGGACAGAATGCTAAGAGGATTTGGGATCAATGGAAAATCTATAATTCCACTCATAAGTGGTGTGGCTTGCGCTGTCCCAGCAATAATGTCTGCAAGAACTATCAAGAATCAAAAAGAAAGACTCATCACCATTTTTATTACTCCTTTGATGAGCTGCTCTGCAAGATTACCAGTTTATACACTTCTAATTTCGGCTGCAGTTCCAGATCAGAACTGGGGGCCATTCAACATAAAAGGTGTATTATTAATGAGCTTGTACCTTATCGGTTTTATTGCTGCACTCGGAACGGCACTTATTCTAAAATGGGTGATAAAAAGCCGGGAAAAAAGCTATTTCATTATGGAATTGCCCGTTTACAGGAAACCTCAATGGGGCGTTGTTGCTTTTACAATGTATGACAAAGTAAAAATATTTGTGATGAACGCTGGAAAGATAATTATTGCCATTTCTGTCGTCTTGTGGCTTCTTTCTTCCTACGGGCCATCGGGTAAATTTGATGGCATTGAACAAAAATACAACAGCACTTCTTACATAGAAAAAGTTGGAAAACAACAAGCAGAAAACAAAATTGCTTCAGAGAAACTAAGAAATTCTTATGCTGGAATTATGGGAAGAGCAATAGAACCAGCAATTGCCCCTTTAGGATTTGATTGGAAAATAGGAATTGCACTCGTAACTTCTTTCGCAGCAAGAGAAGTTTTTGTTGGCACAATGGCGACTATGTATAGCGCAGGAAGTAATAGTGACGAAAACTCTATTACCTTAAAAGAATCAATGATGAAAGATGTAAATGAACGCACAGGAAAGCCTCTATTTACTCTAGCAACTGTAATGTCCCTCATCTTATTTTATGCTTTTGCAATGCAATGTATGAGCACAATTGCTGTTGTATTTCGCGAAACAGGTTCTTGGAAATGGCCTATCATTCAATTAGTGTATATGACAGCATTAGCGTGGATTGCAGCTTTTATTGCATACAATTTATTAAAGTAAAATATTGATTATGAAACGCAAAGAGCTGTATCTATTACTTACACTGGCTTTGATTCAATTTACCAATATAATGGACTTTATGATTATTATGCCATTGGGCAATCAATTAATGAAGTTGTTTCAAATTGAACCACGGCAGTTTAGTTATATCGTTGGTGCTTATACCATAACTGCTGGGATTGTTGGTTTTGCTGGCGCTTTTTTTGTTGACAATTTTGATAGAAGAAAATTATTACTCACTTGTTACGTTGGCTTTCTCATAGGAACATTGGCTTGTGGTTTTGCTCCAACTTATATCACCATGCTTTTTGCAAGAATTTTAACTGGAGTTTTTGGTGGTGTTTTAGGAACATTGGTCCTTTCTATTGTGGGTGATGCTATTCCTGGAGAACGCAGAGCTACAGCAATGGGAATTGTAACTTCGGGTTTTTCTTTAGCTGCCGTTTTTGGTGTTCCTTTCGGAAACTACCTTGCGCACGCATTTAGTTGGCATGCTCCTTTTCAATTCATTGCAGGAATTGGGACTTTAATAATTGTGGCGATCTTAATTTTCATTCCTAAAATGGATGAACACATTAGGAATAAATCCAATCGTCCTGACCCAATGCAAGTATTAAAAAACTTATGGGAAAACAGCAATCAACGGAAAGCACTATTGCTTATGTGTTTGTTGATGCTATCTCAATTCACCATCATTCCGTTTATTGCTCCTTACATGGAAAAAAATGTAGGATTTACGCAAATGCAGGTAACTTACATTTATCTTTTTGGAGGATTGTGCACCGTTTTTACCGCTCCACTTATTGGCAGACTTGCAGATAAAATCGGGAAACATAAGGTTTTTAGGATTTTCGCAGTATTAGCAATTATTCCCATTTTCTTAATTACGAACATGCCAGTTTTACCCATCTGGATCGTTCTAATTATAACTAGCTTTTTCTTTATTGCTGTGAATGGCAGAGTAGTTCCAGCAATTGCATTAATTACAGGAACTACCTTGCCTCAAACAAGAGGCAGTTTTATGAGTTTCAACTCTTCCGTTCAGCAACTTTCAGCTGGAGTCGCCTCGTTTATTTCCGGAGCGGTAATTACACAAAGTGCAAGTGGTAACTTAATAAACTACGAGATTATTGGGTACGTCGCAATTGTAGCATGTTTTGGAAGTATTTGGGCCGCAGGAAGGATAAAAACTGCCGAACAGCATGCAATCGACACCCAACAAAATAGGGAAATGGCTAAATAAAATGTGCTAGGATCTCATTTTCTACTTCTTCGGAATCCCAAATTTGTTCAATATTAGGCTTCTTCATAATAGTCTGCATGATGCGTTCTTGTTTATCTCCAGCAATTAATGCCTCATTGTAAGGTATATGACTGAAGGTAACCATTGAATATAAAGGTGTCCAAAAGTGTGGATAAGCAGCACTAAATTTTCCTTCTATTTTTTTCTGAAGTAAAAACATCGGCTCTGCCACTCTATCGCGCATTTCAATAAAATTTCTTAAGGCTAGTTCTGCAATTGCATCTGCATTTTCCTTTCTGCTTTTTTCATACGAGCGCATCAATTCATTCCAATCGGAATGTTGTTCATCATGCAATTCACTAAAAACGCTGCAATCTTCAAAACCGCAATTCATTCCTTGACCATAAAACGGAACGATTGCATGAGCTGCATCACCAATCAATAAAGCGGAATCTTTCCAAGTCCAAGGAAAACACTTTACGATTACCATTCCAGCTGCTGGATTTGATTGATACTCTTCTCTAAAATGCGGCATCAAATCCAAAGCATCTGAAAAATGTTCCCCAAAGAAAGTTTCTGCTTTTTCAATTGTATCAAGACTCTCGAACGATAAATCTCCGGTCTTTGGAAAAAATAAGGTACATGTAAAACTCCCATCAATATTAGGTAAAGCTATCAACATAAAGTCTTTACGGGGCCAAATATGTAAAGCGTTCACTTCTAATCTATGTGTTCCATCGGCATTCGGAGGAATACTTAATTCTTTGTAAGCATAATCAATGTAATACTGAGAATAATTAAACCAAGGTGTTTTCTGCATGGCATCTCTCACTTCTGAATATGCCCCATCTGTTCCTACCAATAAATCACCTTGAACGGCTACATTTTCGCCATTATATTGAAATTGTGCCGATGCAGCATCTAAATTTACTCCCGTGCACTTGTGTTCAAAATGGATTTTCACACCTTCCCTTTCAGCTAAATCCATCAATTTACAATTCAAATCTCCTCTCGAAACAGAGTAAATGGATTGACCTTCCTTTCCATATTGCTGAAAGGTTAGTTTTCCAGAAACGTCGTGCATGATGCGTCCATGCATGGGTATACCAATTTTCCGAATCTCATTGTCGATTCCAACACCCTTCAACCCTTTAAAACCTCTATCAGAAAGTGCTAAATTAATAGATCTACCAGCACCCATTGAAATATTACGCATGTCGCTTCTTCGCTCAAATACTTCCACTTTGTAGCCTCTTTTTGCCATATAAATAGCATACAATGATCCTACAAGTCCTGCTCCCACAACTGTTATCAATGATTTTCCTGACATCCTAATTTTTTTTAAATGAATAAATGACACTTACAAATTTGTAAACATCAGCAAATGAATTGTACAACGGAACAGGTGCTATCCTAATTACATTGGGTTCTCGCCAATCTGCAATAACTCCATTCTGGGATAAATGTTCAAAAATTTCTTTTCCATTGGCGTGGAAAAGTAAAGACAATTGACAGCCTCGTTCTTTGGGTGTAATAATGGCAAACAATTCTTTAAAATAATGCTCTTCTTGAAGCTCGTTAAGCAAATCACTTAGAAACTGAGTTAATTTCTTACTTTTTCGAACGATAGCAGGCATGGTTGCGGCAGCAAAAATTTCTAAAGAGGCTCTATGTGCCGCCATCGATAAAACCGGAGCATTGCTCATTTGCCAACTTTCTACTGTAGGTATAGGTAAAAAGGTGTCTCCCATTTTGAATCTAGTTTCTAGTTGATTTCCCCACCAACCAGCAAGTTTAAATGTATTTGGATTTGAGGCATGCTTTTCATGAACGTATATTCCAGCTACTCCGCCGGGACCAGAATTCAAATATTTATACGAGCACCAAGCAGCGAAATCAACGTTCCAATGGTGTAGATTTAACTCAATGTTCCCAATGGCATGCGCAAGATCAAAACCAGCTATGGCCCCAACAGCATGAGCGGCCTTGGTAATTGTTTCCATATCGAAAACTTGCCCGCTATAGTAGTTCACTCCCCCAATCATAACCAGCGCCAATGATTCTCCTTCTTCTGAAATCGCTTTCAGAATATCATCTTCTTCAATCGTTTCCCTTCCTATTCTTGGTTCGATTATGCGGATGGATTTTTCGGGAGTGCTATGGTGAAATACTGTTTGACTTTGTAATGCATAAATATCAGATGGAAAAGCCTTTGCTTCGCATATAATCCGATACCTCTTTGCGGTTGGTCTATAGAAGGTGGCCATCAATATGTGCAAATTCACGGTAAGCGCGTTCATTGCAACCACTTCGGTTTTCTTTGCTCCGGTAATATGTGCTAACGTCTCCGAAAATTGTTCATGGTAAGTAAGCCAAGGCGATCTTGCATGCACATGACCTTCAACGCCTAACTTTGCCCAATCTTCTAATTCCTGCAAAACAGATTCTTTTGTTCCTACCGGTTGTAAACCCAATGAATTGCCACAGAAATAGACAGCATTCTTTTCATTAATCTTTGGAAAATGAAAAGAATTACGAAAAGTTGAAAGTTCATCATTCTCATCGAGAAGTTGACTATCAAGCTGGGCTTTATCAAGATTCATAAGGAATAAATTGCAAAATTAGCGGAAGAAATAGAGGCTGCAATATGACGGCTTTTTTACACATTTCGCAGGATTTTTCACCAAATTATATTTTGAAATAATGGTATAATAATATTGAATTCAAAACTTAATTCTGAAAACAATAACTACCCATGCACATCGTTTAAAAGAAGCTCATCTAAAACGACACCTCAAATTCAACTATTCATCTAGGATGTTTGAATAAATGAAATTTTTAAATACAAACAACTAATTTACAAGCATTTATAAAATATCTATATTTTTACATCATTTGTTTGTAAATCAATTTTAAAATGTATCTTTAATCATTGATTGCATGTTTGAGAATATATAGGGGTAATAATTTTTAATTTGATACCTATTTGAGCGAAAGGTTAAACAATGCATCACATAAACACGTTTTTTTTAATTAAAATATAATTTTTCAGTATGATTGAGACTGTTGAAACAACTACAGACCTCCACGAAAAGCTTCAATTTTTCTTTGGCTTCAAAAAATTTAAGGGCGAACAAGAAGCCATAATTCGCAATATTCTTAATGGAAACGACACACTTGTCATAATGCCAACTGGAGGAGGAAAATCTCTTTGCTACCAATTGCCCGCATTAATGAGCGAAGGTGTTGCCATTATTGTCTCTCCATTAATTGCATTAATGAAGAATCAGGTGGATGCCATTAGAAATTATGGAGCAGAAGACGGGATAGCGCACTTTATGAATTCTTCTTTGAATAAGTCTGAAATAGCGAATGTAAAAAATGATATCACCAAAGGAATCACCAAATTACTTTATGTTGCGCCAGAATCTTTAACAAAAGATGAAAACGTTGAATTCTTAAGAGAAATTAATATCTCCTTTTTCGCTATTGATGAAGCGCATTGTATTTCAGAATGGGGACACGATTTTAGACCAGAATACAGACGTCTTCGTTCTATTATAGAAGCTATTGGTACGGTTCCAATAATGGCACTTACGGCTACTGCAACTCCAAAAGTGCAGGTAGATATTATGAAAAACCTCAACATGAATGAGGCTACTTTGTATAAATCTTCTTTTAATCGTGCAAACCTAATGTACGAAGTTAGGCCCAAGAAAAATGTTATTAAAGAAATAATTAGGTTTATAAAGCAGCATCAAGGCAAGTCAGGAATAATTTATTGCTTGAGTAGAAAAAAGGTAGAAGAAATAGCTGAAACACTCCAAGTAAATGGAATTAAAGCTTTGCCTTATCACGCGGGCCTTGACGCTACAACAAGAGCAAGTCATCAGGACAAATTTTTGATGGAAGAAGCAGACGTAATAGTTGCAACAATCGCATTTGGAATGGGAATAGATAAACCAGATGTGCGTTTTGTAATTCATCACGAAATTCCTAAAAGTCTTGAAGGGTATTATCAGGAAACAGGTCGCGGGGGTAGAGACGGAGGAGAAGGCATTTGTCTTGCTTTTTACAGTTATGACGACATTCTTAAATTAGAAAAATTTCTAAAAAACAAACACGTAGCAGAACAGGAAATCGGTCATCAACTGCTCGCAGAAACGGTAGGTTATTGTGAAACTTCTATTTGCCGTCGTAAATTCTTATTGCATTATTTCGGTGAAGAATACGATGAGACTGGATGCAATAATATGTGCGACAATTGCAAGAATCCGAAACGGAAATTCGACGGACAAGAGGAGATTTGTATGGTTATAGATGCCGTTCTTGCCGTAAAAGAAAAATTTAAGGATAAACACATCGTCCATATTTTGACTGGAGTAATAAACTCCATGATTAAATCTTATAAACACGATACCTTAGAATTATTTTCAAAAGGTGACGAACATACTGTTTTACACTGGAATAGTGTTATTCGCCAAGCAGTTGTCCAAGGCTTCCTCGAAAAAGAAGTAGAAAATTACGGCACATTAAAAGTAACAAAAGCAGGTTACGAATATTTAGAAAATCCTCATTCTATAATGATTACTGAGGATCACGATTATTCAGATACTGACGAAGACGATGATATTGTAAGTGGCGGCGGCGGCGGCGGCGCTGGAGACGAAGTGCTTTTTGGAATCTTAAAAGACCTTACAAAGAAAATTGCAAAGAAGCACAACATGCCTCCTTATGTAGTTTTCCAAGAACAGTCCTTGGTTGATATGACGATTCAATATCCAATTACAATGGATGAATTAAAACAAATTGCAGGTGTTGGTTCAGGGAAAGCTGAAAAATACGGGAAAGAGTTCGTGCCATTAATTGCCAATTACGTAAAGGAAAACGAGATTGAAAGGCCGATGAACATGGTTGTAAAATCTGTTGTAAATAAATCGACCCAGAAGGTGCATATCATACAAAATGTGGATCGTAAAATACCTTTAGAAGATATTGCTGATGCCAAAGGCTTAACCATGACTACACTTGTTGAAGAAATGGAAAGTATTGTGTTTTCTGGAACTAAACTAGATATCAGTTATTATATAGATGATACTATTGATGAAGACATTCAAGATGAAATCATTGATTACTTTAAAAGTGCAGAAACTGATTCTATAGTTGAAGCAGTAAAAAAATTAGAAGATGCTGAGATTGGCGAAAATGAAATTAGACTGATGCGCTTAAAGTTTATATCTGAATACGGAAACTAACTCACTATCGCTTAAACAAGGCTGAAATATATCGTAGATTTTCTGCTTATCTTTCAGCCTTTTCTATTTGTATGCATAGATTTCGGATTTTCTTGCTATTCATTGCAATCTTGAGCTTCGGAAATGCGAATGCAACTCATAATCGAGCAGGTGAAATTACTTATAGACATTTAGGTGGGTTTCAATATGAAGCAACAATTATAACCTACACAAAAGCGGATAGCCCTGCCGACAGAAACGAACTTGGGATTTCTTGGGGTGATGGAATTACAGATACAATTCCTAGAATTAACGGAAGCGGAAACGGAGAAATTGTAGCGCCTGATATTAAAAAGAACATATATATAGGTGTTCATACCTACCCGGCACCTTCTATCTATATACTAAGTTTTGAAGATGCTAACAGAAATGGAGGTGTGGTAAATATTCCAAATTCCATAAACATTCCTTTTTACGTCTCCACTCAGCTCATTATCAATCCTTTCCTTGGAATAAACAATTCAGTTATTTTATTAAATCCTCCAATTGACCAAGCTTGTCCGGGCCAAATTTTTATACACAATCCGGGTGCTTATGATCCAGATGGAGATAGTATTTCTTACCGTTTAACGCAATGCCTTGGTGAAGATGGACTCGTTATACCAGGTTTTGCACAGCCCAATGCTAGCGTTTCTTTCTCTTTAAACCCAGTAACTGGAGATTTAATTTGGAACACGCCTAACAACGGAAGCATCGGCGAATACAATGTTGCTTTTGTTGTAGAAGAATGGAGAAATGGAATTTTAATTGGATTTGTAACGCGCGACATGCAAATTACGGTTGTTCCTTGCACCAATCAGCCGCCAACAATATTGGAATTGCCTGATTTATGCGTAGATGCAGGCACAATTATTCAATTTGATATAATTGCAACAGACCCTGACTTTCCTATTCAACAAATAACGTTAAGCGCAACAGGTGGGCCTTTTCAATTTAACTCTCCTTTTAATGCCAGTTTTACTGCTCAAACAGGAAATGGAAATGTAAGTCAAACTTTTACTTGGGCAACAGATTGTAGTCACGTAAAAAAAGAACCACATCTTTTTAGTTTTCGTGTAGTTGATAATGGCAATCCTAACCTTTCTGATTATGAAACGGTACAAATTAAAGTAGTTGCACAAGCTCCTTCTCCTTTAACAGTTACCCCCCAAAACAACGGAATACAACTCAACTGGAACCTAAGTCCTTGTCCACAAGCCCTAGGTTATGCCATTTACAGAAGAAATGGATTTTATGGTTTTGTGCCAAATTCTTGCGAAACTGGTGTGCCAGCTTATACAGGTTATACTTTAATTGATACCATTTTAGGCATTAACACGCTTTCATATTTTGACTCTGATAATGGTTTAGGGTTGTTACCAGGAAATAGCTATTGTTATCTCGTTACAGCTCTTTTTGGTAATGGGGCAGAAAGTTATGCGAGTAATGAAGAATGCGCAGAAGTATTGAATACACTTCCTATCATTACAAATGTTAGCATTATAAATACAGACATTGATAATGGGTCAATTTTCGTTGCTTGGTCGAAACCTAAAGATTTAGACACCATTCAATGGTCGGGGCCGTTTAAATATATTATCGAAAGAAAACAAGACAACAACTTCTTTGCAATAGATTCATTGTTAACTTTAAATGATACGACTTACATAGATTCAACTTTCAATCTAAATACGTTAAATCAAAATTACACCTACAGAATTTCCTTGAAATCAGCACAAAACAAATTAGGAAATTCTTCTGAAGCGTCTTCTGTTTACTTAAATACTTCAGGTTTTTCAAACGGAGTAAATTTATCGTGGTCTTTCAACGTTCCTTGGCAAAACGATTCTTTTATAGTTTACAGAAAACTAAATAGTGCGCTTGCGTTTGACAGTATTGGTATAACCATTTTTAATAAATATAAAGATAACAGCTTAGCAAACGGAATTCCGGTGTGCTACAAGATTAAATCGAAAGGGAAATATTCGGGCAATGGAACCATTTCTCCAATTTTTAATTTTTCGCAAATAAGTTGTGCGACACCCGTTGATTTAGTTCCTCCATGCAAGCCAATTACAAGCATTCAATCATCTTGCGACTCTTTGCTTAATACCGTAACTTGGACTTTCCCTTCTGATACCTGCGCTACGGATATTTCAAGAATCAGAATTTACTTTACAGCATTGCTAAGTGAGCCACTTTTACTAATAGATAGCATCGTTGGAGCATCTAATTTCACATTCTCACATCAGCCCGATTTTGGAGTGGCCGGTTGTTACGCCATAACTGCTATAGATTCATTTCTAAATGAAAGTTCTTTTGACAGTCTTTGTGTAGACAATTGTCCGAATTACGAGTTGCCAAATGTATTCTCTCCAAATGGTGATGGGCTGAACGATTATTTTAGACCTTATCCTTATAAATACATTGAAAATATTTCTCTGAATGTATTTAACAGATGGGGAATCAATGTTTTTTCAACGAATGACAAAGATGTAAATTGGGCGGGAATTGATGGCAAATCTGGTAAGCTATTAACAGATGGAATCTATTTTTATATTTGCACAGTAAATGAACAAAGGCTAGAAGGCATTGTTCCAAGGAATATAAAGGGAACTGTAACAATAATAGACAGCAAACCCAGTCAAAATCAATAACAATGTTTACAGGAATAGTTGAGTGCTTAGGACAAATTTTATCAATTCAAAAAAATCAAAACAATGTTGACTTTTTGATTCGTGCTTCCTTCTTGAATGAATTAAAAATAGACCAAAGCGTTGCTCATAATGGCGTTTGTTTAACGGTAGTTGAAGTTAATGAAAACAACTATAAAGTTACTGCGATAGATGAAACTCTTCAAAAGTCCAATTTGGGTATGCTTCAAATAAATGACTTTGTTAATCTTGAAAGAAGTTTACTCTTTAATGGAAGAATAGACGGGCACTTGGTGCAAGGTCACGTTGATACAACTGCAAAAGTAACTCACATAAAGGATGAAAACGGGAGCTGGAAAATTGGTTTTGAATATGCGCAAACTAAAAATAATATTACAGTTGAAAAAGGTTCCATTTGTGTGAATGGCGTGAGTTTAACAGTTGTAAATTCTTCCTATAATTCGTTTGAAGTTGCTATTATTCCCTACACTTGGGAAAATACAACGTTTAAATATCTAAAGAAAAATCAAGATGTAAACTTAGAATTTGACATTATTGGAAAGTATGTTGCGCGTATTGCGAGCCTCCAGAACATTGCCTAGTCAATTCAATTTTATGATTCTTATTTCTTTTTTAAACAAAGAAAAGATATCCTCGTTAAATTAAATTAAAATATTATAGTGGATTATCGTTCAACGAATGAATCCGTTCCAAAAACGAGTTCGGCTTTAAATAAAGCAAAGTATTCTATTAAAGATTTAGAGCGTCTTTCGGGCGTTAAGGCCCATACAATTAGAATTTGGGAACAACGCTACAATTTACTTTCTCCTACAAGAACAGATACAAACATCAGGCTTTATAATGATGTTGAATTAAAGCAATTATTGAATATTGCTTCGCTAATAAAAAGTGGGTTCAAAATCTCTCATTTAAGTAAGCTAACTACTTCTGAAATTTCAGAGAAAATTTCTCATTGTATTGAACAACCAAACAGTGAAGATCAATACTTAAATGCCCAATCGGATAGTTTGGTAATTGCGATGTTAGACTTAAACGATCAACTATTTGAGTCAACCATCCGTGATGCTAGTAACAAATTCGGTTTTGAAAAAACAATGCTTTATGTAATCATACCTTTCTTGAGTAAGGTTGGAATTATGTGGAGAACTGGAGAAGTTGGAGTGATACAAGAGCATTTCATCAGCAATCTTATTCGTAGAAAAATGATTGTGGCGATTGATGAAGTTTCAGCAATAGAAACTACTTCTGATGATGTATATCTTCTGTTTCTGCCCGAGGGAGAATTGCACGAATTGGGGCTTTTATTTTCCAATTATCTTATCAAAAGCAAAGGAAAAAGAATTATTTACCTTGGGCAAACTGTTCCTTTTGATGATGTGGTAAAGTTTTGTACTGAATTTAATCCAAAATATCTTCTCACTTTCTTCACTGCAGCTTACAGTCCAGAGACTATCGAAAACTATTTGTTAGATTTAATTCAACACGTTCCCGAAACTACTTTACTAATAGCTGGCAATCAATTAAAAGAGATCAGCTTTCAACAGAATGATAAAATTAAGTTGCTCGGCAGTCCAAATGACCTTCTAGAAATATTAGAAAGTTAAACATTCATCCTTATTCTATTTTTAACAGTTTTTTCATTTTGCTGAATCTCAGTATATTCAACTATTCTATGGTTTTTATTAACATTAAATTGAGTTATTGAGATTTATTTTTGTTTAATGTTGTTTATTATTTGTTAAACAGAATATTGTTTAATACATTTGTCTAATCATTAAACAAAACTTTTATGTCAGCAATAGATTTTCAAAATGAAGTTATAAGCTTAAGTAAGCCACTAAAGTACTTCGCACTTAATCTTACTTCTAATGACGAAGAAGCAAAAGATTTGTTGCAAGAAACATTATTCAAAGCAATAAGCAACCGCCATAGATTTATAGAAAAGACGAATCTTAAAGCTTGGTGTTATACAATAATGAAGAACATTTTCATTAATAACTACAGAAGAGCTGTGAAAGCCAACACAATTGTTGACAATACGAAAGACTTATATTTTCTTAATATTCCTCAGCAGTCTAATAGTTTTGCTCCAGAATCTAAATACTCGGAACGTGAAATTTTAAAGAAGGTAGATAGTTTAATGGATGAGTATAAGATTCCTTTTACAATGTATTTTGATGGTTACAAATACAAAGAAATTGCAGATTACCTAGATTTGCCTATAGGAACTGTAAAGAGCAGAATTTTTTTAGCAAGAAAGCAATTAATGACTATGCTCAAAGGATATTCTCCTGCATAGAGCTAAAATTGAACTTTCTTATTACTTTTGCTGTTACGGTAGTTTATGTCATCTCCAAATTCACTAAATCGCTATAACAGTGTTTGCTCCAATTGCAGCAAATTAACTACTACTTCTTATAGTACTTCGTTTACTTTAGGCATACGTTCTCTTTCAAAAGAATATCATCACCCCATTTATGCTATCTACGGTTTTGTAAGATTTGCTGACGAAATTGTGGATACATTCGAAAGACCTGACAAGGCAGAATTATTAGCAAAATTTAAAGAGGACACGTATGAATCTATCGAAAAAAAAATAAGTTTAAATCCCATTTTGCATAGTTTTCAAGAAGTGGTAAATAAATATCATATTGAAAATGAACTGATAGAAACGTTTCTTCAAAGCATGGAAATGGATTTGAATGAAATTGATTATTCTCAAATTCTTTATGAAAAATACATTTTAGGTTCTGCTGAAGTAGTAGGATTAATGTGCCTCCGAGTTTTTTGTAATGGTAATAAAGAACAATACGAAAGCCTTAAATTTCCGGCAATGCGTTTGGGTTCTGCTTTCCAGAAAATAAATTTTCTTCGCGATTTAAATGCCGACTACAGCCTGTTAGGGAGAACTTATTTTCCAGGTGTAGAGATGAGCGAATTTAACGACAAAGTTAAAGCTGACATTGAAAAAGACATCGAAAAAGATTTTAATGATGGTTACATGGGAATTAAATCTTTACCAAAAGGAGTTAGATTAGGAGTCTACGTAGCTTATGTTTATTATTTCGCGCTTTTCCAAAAAATTAAAAAAACATCTCCTCAACTTGTATTAAAAGAAAGAATCAGAATTCCGAACTTCCACAAGTATTTGCTTATAATTCGTTCATTATTTAAACATTCTTTCAATCTTATGTAAACAATTTAATTGAAAATCAGTTTAGTTTATTAATTATGAGTGCTCTAAATTTATCCGTAACAATAGATAACAACTCGGGCTTTTGCTTTGGAGTTGTTTACGCTATAGAAATGGCGGAGGATGTTTTGAATGAAAAAGGTTATTTGTATTGTTTAGGAGATATTGTTCACAACGATGAAGAAGTAAATAGGTTAAAAGCTAAAGGGCTTAGAATCATTGATCACGATACTTTTGCAGGACTCACAAATGAACATGTTTTGATTCGTGCGCATGGTGAACCTCCTTCTACTTATGAAACTGCGATCAAAAATAACATCAACCTAATAGATGCAACTTGCCCTGTTGTTCTAAAATTACAGAATCGAATAAGAGGGTCTTTCGATAAAAAGGAAACTATCTTCTTAATGGGAAAAAAGGGCCACGCAGAAGTTACCGGATTGATGGGCCAAATAAATAATGAAGGCGTTGTTTTTTCTGATATTGCTGAGCTGGATAACGTTGAACTTCCTGAAGAAATAACCTTGTATACCCAAACCACAAAAAGCAAACAAAAATTCAAAGAAACTAAAGAGGCCTTGCAAGCTAAAGGCATAAAAGTAAACGCTCACGATACCATTTGCAGCCAAGTAAGCGACCGCGACAACGAGCTAAGATCTTTTGCCCTTTCTTTTGATAAAATTTTGTTCGTTGGTGGCACAAAATCATCGAATGGTAGAGTCCTTTACAATGTTTGTAAAATGCAAAATCCCAATTCCTTTTTTGTAAGTAATGTAGAAGAGGTAAAAAAAGATTGGTTTGTTGAGAATGAAACAGTAGGTATTTGTGGTGCTACCAGCACTCCTTTATGGCTTATGGAAGATGTGCAAAAGGCTCTTTTGACTTATTAATATTGTTCCGAATTAAAATTACAACACGCATTAAAAATGCTAGACATTCTGCTGTTCTTGCAAAGTTTGATGCTGCCCTTTTTTTAAAGTTAGCACCCCCTTTTCCAAAAGTGGAGCTGCTGCAATTTGATGGGTGCCAAAAAGGCGATATAGTAAAAATTAAACTCAATCTCCTCTTTTTTACCCAAATTTGGGAATCAGAAATAATAGAAAATGGAACTGAAAATCAGCGTTCTTGGTTTGTTGACCGCGCTACCGAACCTCCATTTTTTATAAGTGCTTGGAGACATCATCACGAATTAAAACAAGATAATGAGGATGTTTTGATTATTGATTCCATTCAATTTTACAGTCATAATTGGCTTTTAACTGCGCTCTTTTACCCTATTATTTACCTTCAGTTTATCTATAGAATTCCTATTTATAAAAAACTTAAGAATACACACTAATTACCATATTATTTCTGCAACTGCGCATGTTTCCCACTTTTTATGTGGATGAACACTCAAGCCAATTTTATGATAAGTACTGTCTAACACTATTGCGCGATGTCCTAAACTTGGAACACCATCGTCCAAAAGCCACTGCATTGCAATATCTTTTCCGCTCACCATTCCATAAGAAACACATTCAGCAAAATTTTCCTTAAGACAGATTTTCCGCTGATGTCCTTCTCCTCCTTTGTCGCCCGTCTCTTTTGCAAAACACTTTGCATTTTCGTATAATTTAGGCGCAAATTGCAAAGCGTCGCAGCTTTTCAATTTACTTAATTTGTTTGTTAAAGAAAGGTAATATGAATTGTTACGCTCAATTTTTGAAAAGTTTTCTGGACCTTCGTAATTCTCTAAAACCACGCTAACAAATAGTTGTGGAAACAATCGGGCTAAATTCAAATATAGAATAGCATCCTTTTCTATTTCAGTTAAATAGGAGATAGACTTCGCAGTATTTGCTTTTTCGATTTGTTCAGTTGTAAACCCTTGAGCACTACTAACTTGATACACAAGTAGAAATAAAAAAAGCAAATAGATTTTCATTTCAACTAAACGAAAATTCATTTTTGAAAGTATTAGTTGTCAATAATTTCGCAATTTTATTAAAAATCTAATGTTGAATTACGAGCTTAATTGTCTCAGAAATTCCCAGTTTATCTGTAAGTTGAATGAAATATAATCCATCACTTAACAATGCGGTATCAACTATAGAAGAGCCTATGTTCGAACTGAAAGATTGAATGAGCTTTCCTGAAACATCGTAAACTCTTCCTGTAAACGCTTTTGCTTCACTTGAAATTCTAACAGATGTTGCACTTGGATTTGGGAATAATTGGTAGGCATTTTCCATTAATTTTTCAATATTATTTGCAGCCCCTTTTATTCCATACATCTTGATATCATCCACATAGAAACCTTCTTCTTCAACAAATTGGTCGGAAGTGAAATAAAACCTCAACCGTATTTTTTCTCCTACAAACGATTTTAATGAAATGCATTCTTTTCTCCACAATCTTGTTTTGTCTTCATAATTTGGGTCTGAATCTATTCCATCAAAATTTTCGTGAATGGAAGTATAATTCCCACAGAGTTTCTCCCAAGCACCATTTTGTCGTTTTATTTGCACAGAAGCAATGTCATAATATTGCTCAGTAAACCAAAAAGTCCAAAAATCTAATCGGGCATCTATATAATCTGTTAAGTCAATTTCCGTTTCATATTCAAGTGAACTTTCTTCATTTTCTGCGTAGTTTGAAAACGGGGAATCAGTAAATGAGAATGGTGCAGAATAATACCTTTCTGAAGAGGTTCCCCAAGGTTGTGTTGTTCCATTGCTTATCCAACCGTTTATATTTTCCGCACCATCGTTCAATAAAAAAATGGCGGCACCATAAATATGCGTAACGGTATCTCTCCAAATATTTCCATTTACTTGCACTAGCCAAATGTATTGAATGGTGTCTCCAGATTGAAGATTCCCTTGTAAGGCATAGGAAACTGAAAAATTCAACGTATCAAATCTCGCAGGATTATCTATAATTACTGGTAAAAAATCAGTAAAAGAAATGTTACTCACTCCAATAGCTTCTACCGTAAAATTTCCAGTGGTACTTCCCAAAGAAACAAACCGAAGTGGGATTGCACCATTTATTTCGGAAGGTAAATAGTAAGGCGCGTCATCTATAATTTCTGCATAAGGAAGTGCCACTTTCAATGTTTTTAAATTCATAAAAACGGCATTTGCACTCGCAGGAATAATAATTTCTACTGGAGGCCAAAATCCATAATAGGGCTCACCAAACTCAGGAGTAAACGCAAATACTGAAGGTTTTGTAGTGGTATCGCCATACATCCAATCGTCTGAGCCTCCGTTGCCCGTATAATTAATTGTTTCAGGCACAGTTCCGTAGTAAAAATGATTTTCAGAACAAATGGCCTCAGACAGGTTTCTAAAGATAGTTGAATCTGGACATTGCGCATCTTCTAAATTCCCATAGGGGAAAATTAAAACATTGCTAAACGAGTGATTATTAAGAGCATATAAAAATTGATGCTGCTCGGTAAATAACTTCATTAACCTTGTTTCGGGTTCGGAGAAAGGTGATGTACCTCTGTAGGTTTGTTCATTTGTACCAGGAGAAGACCCTATGTCATCAAACCCCCAAAACTTACCGTAATTTCTGTTCAAATCTACCCCGAAAGTTCCGTCACCATTATCGTTTCTATTTTTACGCCACAAACCTCCACCACCTGGATTCGACTCTTGATTAAACACGTACCCATCTGGATTTACACAGGGCACAATGTACAATTCAATTTGATCGATTATTTGTTTTATTTCGGAATCAGTTTGGTAATTTTCGAGCAGATACCATGCAAAGAAAATCAATTGTGAAACGGATAATGGCTCTCTTGCATGGTGCAACGCAGACATGAGAACTTCCGGTTCATTTTGCTCATCTAATTGAGGGTTGTCTGAAATTCTAAGCCAGTAAACGGGTCTTTCTTCTAACGTTAACAACGTATCTGAAATTGGAGTTAACTCAGAAATTAATTGAGGAAACTGCGCCCGCATCGAATTAAAATTTTCAAGAATTTCCTCGTAGGTAAAGAATCCAGCTAAACTTCCTTCTGTAAAATTGAGAGGTGTTTTTACTTGTTTTAATCCACATTCATCTTGAATTGCTCTACTCTTTTCGAAGGCCCCTTTTTTATACAAAGATTTGTAATAGCTACTAACATCTTCAATTAAAATTGCGGTTTTAAATCCTGCAGCATTTATTTTCGATAGTTCATTCTCCGAAAAATCAGATATAAATGAATGTTGCTGACGAAGTAAACCATGGTCAGTTTCTACTCCCAATTGGGAAAGTTGTTGAATTGATTTATCTTTTAAAAAGATTTCTGCTCTATGGTACTTTTCAACTTGCCCATTTAAAAATTGTGATCCGTTTATAAAAAACAGAGTCAACAAAATAATCCATCTTATTTCCATTTGAATGTTTCTATTAAGTGATTGATATCTTTTCTAATAAAATCTAAAGATGGGGCTAAAGAATCAGCATTTGGTTCCGCGTAAAAATAAAGCGAACCTCTTAGGAAATAACGGGTGCTATCTGTTACATGAAACTGAATGGAAGAAGCTGCTTCCCCTCCAATTTCGTAAAGCATTCCATAAACTTTTTCCTCTTTATTTTCTATTGGGAATTCCCCGATACCACTAGCTTTTACAGAATGCCGATAAACCATTTTACGCGATTCTTCGATGTAAAGAACAGTGTTATTGTTTAATTCCTTAAAGCTAACATGGATTTTTGCTTTGAGTTTTCCAAAATCAACATTCAACCAACATTTCTCTTTAGCGCGTCCGTTTTCTAATTGAATGCTAGCGTATGTAGGGAACTCAAAGGTATAAGGGCAATCAGTGATAAGTTGTTGATATTTTTTTTCAGGGAAATCTATTCTATAATACCCTCTTGGCTTAGGAATTAATGCCGTTTCCTCGCCACAGGAGTGAATTAAAATAAGAAATAGTAAACTTAAAATTGACCGAATCATTGCATTAGATTGATAGGTCAATATTAAGCATACTTTATGGGTAATTGCTTAGACGGACTAATAATTATCGTCAAATAACTCACTTTCTTCGCTCTCGTGTGGAGTTGCAGCATCGTCTCTTCTTCCTGTGAGAACTGTAAGAGTATCCGCCACGACTTCAACAGAATATCTTTTTATTTTTTCTTTGTCTTCCCAAGTTCTGGAGCGAAGTTTCCCTTCAATATAAACGAGTGCTCCTTTTCTAACTATTTTCTCTGAAACTTCAGCCAAACCACGCCAAAGCACTATGTTGTGCCATTCGGTTTGCTCGAAACGATTTCCATCCTTTTTATAAATTTCTGTAGTTGCTAATGAAAAATTAGCAACTCTAACTCCATTGTCTAACACTTTAACTTCTGGATCCTTACCTACATTTCCAATAAGAATAACCTTATTTACACCAGCCATACCGCAAAATTTTACTTTGTTGAAGAGTTATTTATCCTATCAATTAAAACACTAACGCCGAAGATTAAATTTTGTTTATTCCTATCGCAACTTTGCTTTTATTTGAAAAGAAACTGTTGATTTAACGCTTCAAGTTTTAAGGAGAGCATTAATAAATTCTTGCACTTCATTTTTCTCTAAGAATTTAGAAATTAGCCTCGGGAATGCTTTTAAATGGGTGTTTTCCCAAGCCTCCTTTTCTCTCAATTGCATTAAATAATCTGGAAAAACTTGAACTTGAGCAACGGTAAATGTTGTATAAATGTGTTGATGAGATAAAATATGTTTCTTCATCTCAAAGTCTCTTTTTACTATAAAATTGAAGCTATTCCAATTCACATCCAACTCAGTATTTTTAAAATCGTCTTTTAATAACACAAACTCATACAAGCTTTCCCAAATATCGTTTTTACCACGTTTTTGGAGGAGGACATTTGCATTTTTGTCAAAGAGCAGTAAATAATGCAGGTTCCTAATTCTCACCTTTACTTTCTTCACTTTTACCGGAAGCTCTTTAATTATATCGTTTTTGAGACTGTAACAAGATGAACGGAAGATACAGGTTTCACAAAGAGGAGCAATAGGTTTACAAACCATTGCCCCGAATTCCATCATGGCTTGGTTATACATTCCAGGATTCTTCTGGTCTAACAATTCATCAGCAAGAAGCTGAAATTCTTTTTTTCCAGACGAAGAGTCGATTGGAGTTTTAATACCAAAATAACGGGAAAGGAAACGATACACATTTCCGTCTACAACAGCCTTGGGTTCATTAAATGCAAAACTCGCAATTGCAGCAGCAGTGTAGGTTCCAACTCCTTTCAACAAAAGAATATCATTGTAGTTATTAGGAAAAACTCCATTAAATTGGGTTACCACTTGTTTGGCTGCAAACTGCAGGTTTCGGGCTCTTGAATAGTAGCCTAAACCCTGCCAAGCGCGCATCACTAAATCTTCAGGTGCATTTGCTAAAGCAAGCACATCAGGAAATAAAGAAATAAATTTTAGGTAATAAGACATACCTTGGTCAACACGAGTTTGTTGCAGAATAACTTCAGACAACCAAATCTTGTAAGGATTACGCGTTTTTCTCCATGGAAGCTCTCTTTTGTTTTGAGCATACCAAGTAAATAAGGGCAAAATTAAGGGATGAATCATGTTACTTGAGCCGACAAGGTTAGGAGAATAAAAATTAAAAAAAACTTTTTCATAATTAATTAAAAAAAGTATCTTTGCAGCCCGTTTTTAAGAAACGCTAACTCACAGATTAACAAAAAACTAAATCCAAACCAACAACAATGACTAAAGCTGAAATTGTAGCAGAAATCGCGGAAAAGACCGGAATTGAGAAAATCACAGTTCAAGCTTCTGTAGAAGCATTCATGAAATCAGTAAAAACAAACTTGTCGCAAGGTAAAAATGTATATTTACGTGGTTTTGGTAGCTTTATCGTAAAAAAACGTGCAACTAAAAAAGGACGTAACATTTCACGTAACACTACAATCATTATCCCTGAGCATTTCATTCCTGCTTTCAAACCAGCTAAAACATTCAGCGAGAAAGTTAAAAAGTCTGTAAAGGCATAATACTAAATGAATAAAAAGCAGCTTATAGTTATCGGAGTTTGTTTGATTGTTGGGATTGTTATTTTTTTAGCTCCTCGCACCTCATCCAAAAAGAAAGACGAACAAGCTGCTGCAAATACTCCAACTAACGATAAGGCATTCGAAAGCCAAGTTGCTAGTGTTAAAAAAGAGACCTCGCCCTCTGCCTTGGCGACAATAGAGTTCTTTGAAAGTAAATTGAAAGCATCAGTAGGTGCTGCAAAAGTTGCCTGGCTTGATTCCCTAAGTTCAAATTGGGACAAACAAATGAGACCAGGTATTGCAGCAGAATATGTTTTTCAAAAAGCAGCAATTATAAATACCGCACAGACTTGGAAAGAAGCAGGAGAGCGTTTTTTAGGACTCTCACGGTTCTTTCAAGGGGAAGATAAATCTACAATAGGTTTACGTGCAATTGAAGCTTTAGAAAATGCAAAAAAACTAGATGCTGATGATATAAACATTAAAACTCAATTGGGAGTTGCCTATGTTGAAACAAGTCAGGAACCAATGAAAGGCATTATGTTGTTGAGAGAGGCGGTTGCGCAAGATTCAACTAATGTTGACGCTCAACTCAATCTTGGTTTCTTTTCAATGCAAAGTGCCCAATATGATAAAGCAGTTATCCGGTTTAAGAAGGTTGTTAAGTTAAAACCAGAATTAGCCGAAGCTAGATTGTATCTAAGCGATGCTTTATTAGGAGAAGGAAAAAAAGAAGAAGCAAAAGCTGAATTGCTTAAAATCAAACAGCTAACAAAAGACACCATGTTGCTCAACGAAGCTAATAATCGTTTGCAACAAATTAAAACGAATTAATCATCTAAAATATATCAATCATGCCAAGCGGTAAAAAAAGAAAACGTCATAAAATGGCAACCCACAAACGGAAAAAGCGACTTCGCAAAAACCGTCATAAGAAGAAATAATTCACATGGAATTACAATCTGTAAAATATATCAGCAGATTGTAATTCCTTTATTTTCACATTGCTGAAGTTTCTAGCTGATGGGGTTGGGCTGTGCTCAATCTAAGTTCAGTTGATGCTTTGCGTTCAATTCATTCATTGTGAATAAAGAACTTGTTATTAATACCACTGGAAGTGAAGTGGTAATAGCACAGCTCGAAGACCGTAAACTTATAGAACTCAATCGCGAAAAAAGTAACAACAATTTCGCTGTAGGAGATATTTATTTGGGTAAGGTTAAAAAAGTGATGCCCGGACTTAACGCTGCTTTTGTAGATGTTGGGTACGAGAAGGATGCTTTTTTGCATTACCTCGACTTAGGACCTCAAATACAGTCCTTTAATAAATATGCTAAATTAGGTCTTGCAGGCAAGCTTACTCCAGAATCTATTGGAGAATTTAAATTGGAGCCTGATATTAAAAAAGACGGCAAAATTGGTGATGTGCTGCAGAGCGGCAATCAAATTTTAGTTCAAATTGCAAAAGAACCAATCTCTACAAAAGGTCCTAGAATTAGTTCAGAAATCTCTCTGGCTGGAAGATACCTTGTTTTAGTTCCATTCTCCGAAAAAATTTCTGTTTCTCAAAAAATTAAAGAAGCGGAAGAAAGAAATCGTTTAAAAAGACTCATCCAAAGTATTCGTCCTAAAGGATTTGGTGTGATTATAAGAACGGTTGCTACTAACAAAAAGGTTGCAGAGTTAGACCAAGATTTAAATGAACTCATTGAACGTTGGAACAGTCTTGTAGTAACATTACCAACTGCCCAGCCCAAAGAAAAAGTGTTGGGCGAAATTAAAAGGACATCAGCTTTGTTAAGAGATGTATTAAACGACTCTTTCAGCAGTATTACTGTTGATGACCAAACCATTTACAATGAAGTAAAGAATTACATTCAACACATTGCTCCCGACAAAGAAAAAATTGTAAAACTTTACAAAGGCAAAGAAGGAATCTTTGAGGAATTTGGAATAGATAGGCAAATAAAAGCGGCTTTTGGACAAAACGTTAGTTTGAAGAGCGGCGCTTATCTTATCATTCAGCATACAGAAGCAATGCACGTTATTGATGTAAATAGCGGACACAGATCTCGTTCTGATAACGACCAAGAAACCAATGCTTTTGATTGTAACTTAGAAGCTGCCGGTGAAATTGCCCGTCAATTGAGACTGCGCGATATGGGCGGAATTATTGTTGTCGATTTTATTGATATGCATTCTGCTGAAAACAGAAAAGTGCTCTTCGATAAATTAAAAGAGGCAATGGAAATGGATAGAGCGAAACATACCATTTTACCTCCTAGCAAATTCGGTTTAATTCAGATTACGCGTCAAAGAGTAAGACCAGAATTAATTATAGAAATCCTTGAAAAATGCCCTTCTTGCAATGGATCAGGTGAAATTCAACCATCTATTCTCATATCAGATGAAATTGAAAATAACATCCGATACATTCTTAAAGAACAAAACGAACGCAACATTAAACTTTGGGTAAATCCTTTTGTACAAGCCTATCTCAAGCAAGGTTTTCCATCCATTCAAATGAAATGGTGGATGAAGTTTAAAGTTTGGGTTCCAGTAAAAGCAAATTCCTCTTACCATTTCTTGGAATATCATTTTCTCAATAAGATTGACGAAGAGATAAAGCTCTAATTGCACTGCAAACAGTAAAGTATGGACTTCCCCGTTTTTGAAAAATTACTTGCATTCAACCATTGGGCAAATGAGTTGTATTTGGAAACCTTCTCAAACAACGTTTCAACTCCTGATAATTGTCTTAAAATGATGAGTCATATTATTGGTGCGGAAGTTATTTGGCTTCAAAGAATTAATGCAAAAGCGATTACTCTTTCTGCTTTTGAACCTAAGACTGCAGAAGTGCTCATAGCAATGAATACAGATTTGACGGAAAAATGGGTGCAGAAAATCGCGGAAATAAGGGAAAAGTCAAATCCAATGAATATCAATTACAAAAATCTTGAAGGGGTAGATTTCAGTTCCACTTTTGAAGACATATTAATTCACATTTGCAACCACGGAACTTACCATAGAGCGCAGATTGCCCAAGAATTAAAAATGGCAGGAATCAAACCACCATCAACAGACTTTATTATCTTTTCGAGAACCTAATTGATTTGTTTGATTCTTAAGTCCGGTTGAATCTCAAATTTAACCTCTTCATCAAACGTAGAAGGAATTCTCTTCACCTGAATTGCAAACGTTTTCCCCTTTTCAATCCATTTGAAATTTACGTCTTTTACATTTTTAAGGCTTAAAGAATTTTCTTCTCCAATAGTCATTGTTTCAGCTGCATCTATGCGCATTCCTATGCTAAAAATCGTGGAACTCTCCTTTGCATTGAGCTTCTGTATAAATACAAACTCGTCTGCTGTACTTCCTAAGTTTCCCCAACCCAAAGGATCTACCATTTCAAAATCGTACAAAACTATACCAACACTGCCATCAGGAAGTTCAAATGCCTTGTTTATAAAATCATTTGCGTTCGTTTTACTAAACCTAAAATCTTTCGAAGACAATACCTGCTCATTGATTACAAAATAATATTCATGCTGATTGTAAAGTGCTAAATCATCATAAATAATTTGAAGCGTTTCGCATTTAGGCTTTTCGGCTAAGGAATAAACCATTTTTTGGGGGAAAAACACATATTCAATTAAGCCTGATTCTGATAGAAAATCTCGAGCATAAATAATAGGTCCATTATTATAAGTAAAAGGTTTCCAAGTGTTTCCTGCTCTGTATACTTCTACTTTTACACCTGTATTTTGAATTATAGCATCAGGAACTCCATCTAAAGATATATTCAAAGAAAAAGGCAGCACCACTTTATTAAAATAAGAAGGTCTGCCCGTAAATCTATTTGGAGTAGAAGAAACGGTTTCAACTTCTGTTGCCAATTCATCTGCATCAATTGCATCAATTACAAATTTTAAATTATTCATAAGTGCAACTCTTCCAAAACCCAAAGCAGTGTTACTCATGGCAATGCTGAGGTGGTAACCGGTTGGTTTTTTTACGCTAACGTATTTTATTGTGGCGGATAAATCGTCCAATTTTTCACCCATTTGATTTTCAAAAGCACTATACTTTTCTCTTTCTAGTTGCATTGCTTTTCTTCCATCAGCAAACAATGCAAATTTTGTAATTCCAAAATTAAGTTGTTGTTTCTTCAGGGATTTAGTAGAAGGAACCGTTGGTGTTGCCGTTGCACCCGTTTCCACGTTCTTTAATTTTCCTGAGGGATAATCTCCATTTTTTACGAATTTCTCTACATCTGCATTATCGCCTGCTTCTATGGAATTGCGAAAAATAAATTGTTTTCCTCCTTTTTCTCCTACCACATAATCATTAAATTCTACGTCTGTCAATGCAAAAGAAATCTGAATCTGGTCGCTAAATTCAGCACTTGCCGAAGAATTTACCACATCATCTTTCACTTCGATTTCAAAATAAATTGAATCTGGAGATGCAAATAATACCGCTGTTGCAGAAATATCAGTTTCTAATATCTTCGGCTTTCCTGGTAGTGGATAAAATTCCCTCATTTGAAGGAGCTCTTTCTTTTGAGCCGAAACGTAGTGTCCGAGAATTACAAAAACAAGTAAAATTACAATCGATTTAAATTTAGTACTTTTCATAATAGTTAGAATGGTTGCCAAGTTGGCTTTGGTCTATTTTGCAAATATACTTTTATCGCTTTAAGGCAATGGATTGATTTTCCTATTTTTGCTTTACATGTTATTAAGAATTCGCACTTTTCTGTTTGTTTTATTGTCATTGTTTTTAATTACTATTAAAACCGAGGCACAAACCTCCCTGTTTTTTAAAAACATAAGCACTGCAGAGGGACTCTCTAATAAAAATGTGAATTGCATTGCACAAGATTCTTATGGTTATATGTGGTTTGGCACCAACGATGGGCTCAATAAATTTGATGGCAAGGAATGGATGTATTTTAAAGCTGGGAGTGAATTGTCAACAGGTCTTACCTCTTTTCATATAACAAGTTTAGCAGCAGGAAAAAATGGTGAAATTTGGATTGGGACTAATACTGGGGGTGTTTTTAAATATAATCCATTGACTAACCGCTTCATAAATTACAGGAAAGGCCTCGGTTCTTATAAAATTTTATCTCTTTTTCTGGATGACGAGAATGACCTTTACGTATGTTCCGACAGAGCTGGTATTTACAAATTAAGCGAATTGCTCGAAAGATTTGTACCTCAACCACAATTAGGATATAAAGCCGTTAAACAATACTACTCATTTATAAAAGTAGGGGAAAGTAGCTATGCTGCTTCTCTTGCATATGGATTAATAGAATACACGAATGGAAAAACAACAAAGCATCAGCTCGAAAGAATAAATGAAACACTTCCCGGCTATGCTTTTAATTGTATTTATTTTGATAATAAACAAACCCTTTGGCTAGGAGCTTGGGACAATGGCCTATACAGCTTCGACATTAAAACAAAAATATTGAAATTAGTAACTGTGCTGGGCAATAAATCGCTTTCCGGTTCAGAAAATGAAATTTCATCTATCGTTTCTTTGAAAAATAAATTATTGCTCGGAACAAAGAGAAATGGATGTTATATTTATGACATTCAAAATAACAAAGTCGAAAGTATTACCCATAATTTTATTGATAAATCGAGCATTTCTTCCAATAATATCTTATGCTCTTATTTAGACAGGAGCAATAATATTTGGATAGGTACCGACAATGGAATAAGTATTTATGACCCCTTTAACAATCAATTTGAATTAAAATATTTAACAGGAAATGCATCAAATACGGATTTCAATGATAAAATTAATGCTATTTATTTTAAAAATAATACAATAGTAATTTGTACAAATAAACACTTGTATATATCTACACCTGAAGGCGAATTAAAAGAACGTTTTATTGCAGAAAACCCAACTTACTTTGCGGCATATATAAACGGAAAATCGGATTTGATTATAGGAACCAATAAAACAGCTTATCAATCAAAGCCTCCATACAACTCTTTTAAAAAATTTAATAAGTTTTATAAAGGTAATCCTAATTATAAATACGGGTTTAACTTTCTTTCTCTAGACGCTACTAGAATTATTGCAATTGATGAGGACACCGTTGCAGGAATTCCCGTTTATATCATGTCTATTTATGGTTACGGAACTGGCATTTTCTCGCAAGAAAAACTTTCTGGAGCATTATTTACTATGAAGAAAAGAAATTCAATTGAGGCAACAATGATTAAATTTTTTAAAAATTCAACTGGAGAACTTTTCATGCTCGGAAAAGAGAGAGGAATTTTAAAAGGTTTCAATTTTTATGACTTAAATATAGTGCAAGACATATTAAATGGGAATGCAAAAGATGAATCCGTGCTAGATGTGCAAGGTTGGAGTTATTTTTCATCAGTTAAAGATTTTGCAGCACAAAATAAACCTAATTCGGTCTTCGATATTTTACAACTAAATAATCAGGAATATTTACTCTCTACACCCGATCAAGGATTAATACAATTTAATGAGATAAATTCAACCTTCACTAAAATCAAATCAAATTTTACGGAACTTGAGGGTATAAATAAAGATAAATTAGGAAGGATTTGGGTTGTTGCCAATGGAGGTTTTGACATTTATTATCCAAACAAAAATA
>Ga0105044_10000989_pt1 | contig 36870 bp, 36 predicted proteins | sample MAT01_FD_78092 | JGI IMG/M metagenome (GOLD analysis project Ga0105044, IMG submission 78092) | Freshwater microbial communities from Lake Fryxell liftoff mats and glacier meltwater in Antarctica - MAT-01 | ecosystem: Environmental > Aquatic > Freshwater > Ice > Liftoff microbial mat | place...
AGACCGACGGGAAGCCCGACAACCGCCCCGATCATCAGGGTGATGACCCGCCGCCAGTCCACCTGCCGCCAGACCCCCGGCCACTGCTGCACCGTCATCAGGAATTCGCAAAACATCACCACCGCGACGAAGTTCAGCGGGTTGGTCACCAGCGCCGAGGAGGCGACGACCAGCGCCGAGAACCCGAACCCGGAATAGCCGCGCACATAGGCGGCAATCGCAAAGGCCAGCGCCATGAACAGGGCCGTGGCGGGTGTCAGGTCGAAGGGCAGGATCATCCGGGTCCGATCTTGCTGCGGGCAAGGCCGGGGGTTTCACACCCCCGGACCCCCATGGGATGGGTGCGGACGAAAACTGCCGCAGGGTCAGGTCAGCAGCATGTCCGCAGGATCGATCCCCGCGACCTCCACCGGTTTTTTCATCGCATCGCGGCGGAACGGCTCGCCGAGTTCCTGATTGATCATCGCCTCGATCAGGGTCGTCCTGCCATGCTCCATCTGATCGGTGATCGCCTGCCGCAAGGCGCCGGTCAGGTCGTCCATCGTCCGGGCGACGACGCCCTGCAAGCCGCAGGCCCGGGCGATGGCGGCATAGGAGACGCCTTCGTCGAGTTCGGTGCCCACGAAATTGTCGTCGTACCACAGGGTCGAGTTGCGCTTTTCCGCCCCCCACTGATAATTGCGGAACACGACCTGCGTGACCGCAGGCCATTCGGGACGGCCGATTGCGGTCAGTTCGGTGACGGCGATGCCGAACGCGCCGTCGCCCGAGAAGCCGACCACCGGCATGTCGGGGCAGGCGATTTTCGCGCCGATCACAGCGGGCAGGCCATAGCCGCAAGGGCCGAACAAGCCGGGGGCGAGGTATTTGCGCCCTGCCTCGAACGTCGGATAGGCGTTGCCGATGGCGCAGTTGTTGCCGATGTCGGAAGAGATGATCGCCTCGGGCGGCAAAGCCGACTGAAGGGCGCGCCAAGCCATCCGGGGGCTCATCCAGTCGGGTTTGGCGGCACGGGCGCGCTGGTTCCAGGTTGTGCCGGGATCGTCGTTTTCGTGGTCCATCGCGGCCAGCGCCTGCGCCCAGGCCGATCTGGTTTGGGCGATGGTGGCGCGCCGGGCCGCGCGCCCGGCATCCCCGGCCGACCCGGAGAGGCGAAACAGGATCGCCTCTGCCACTTTGCGCGCGTCGCCCGCGATGCCGACCGTCACGGTCTTGGTCAGCCCGATGCGGTTCGGGTTGATGTCGACCTGGATGATCTTGGCCGCTTTCGGCCAGTAGTCGAGCCCGTAGCCCGGCAGGGTGGAGAACGGGTTCAGCCGCGTGCCAAGCGCCAACACCACATCGGCCTGCGCGATCAGTTCCATCGCCGCTTTCGCGCCGTTGTACCCCAGCGGCCCGGCGAACAGCGGGTGCGAGCCGGGAAAGGCGTCGTTGTGCTGGTAGCCGACGCAGACCGGCGCGTCGAGCCGTTCGGCCAGCGCCCTTGACGCCGGGATTGCCCCCGCCAGCACCACGCCCGCGCCGTTCAGCAGGACCGGAAACTTCGCCCCCGACAGCAGACGGGCCGCCTCGGCGATGGCCGCTTCGCCGCCGACCGGGCGTTCGAACTCGACCAGCGCGGGTAACTCGATGTCGATCACCTGCGTCCAGAAATCGCGCGGCATGTTGATCTGCGCCGGAGCGGAGGCACGTTTTGCCGCCAGGATCACCCGGTTCAGCACCTCGGCCACCCGCGAGGCATCGCGGACCTCTTCCTGATAGGCCACCATGTCGGCGAACAGCGCCATCTGTTCTACCTCCTGAAAGCCGCCCATCCCGATGGTCTTGTTGGCGGCCTGCGGCGTCACCAGCAGCAGGGGCGTATGATTCCAGTAGGCGGTTTTCACGGCCGTGACCAAGTTGGTGACCCCCGGCCCGTTCTGCGCGATCATCATGCACATCCGCCCCGAGGCGCGGGTGTAGCCATCCGCCATCATCCCGCCCGAGCCTTCATGCGCGCAATCCCAGAAGGTGATGCCCGCGCGGGCAAACAGGTCTGAAATCGGCATGAAGGCCGATCCGATGATGCCAAAGGCATGCGCGATGCCATGCCGTTGCAGAGTTTTCACGAAGGCTTCTTCCGTGGTCATTTTCATGGCAGGGGTCCTTGATTGCTGGCTGCAGTCTAGGCGGCTCGCTGCTGCCGCCTTAGGGCCAGAGACCTCAGGCGGATAAGGCCAGCGCGCGTCCGATCTGGGCGATGCCTTCGGGGATTTTGGCCGGAGCGATCGAGGAATAGGCCAGCCGGTAAAAGTTCGCAGGCCCGCCGGGGCCAAAGAAGGCAGCGCCGGGTTCGATCAGCACGCCCTGCCCGCGCAACCCGGCTGCCAGCGCCACGGTATCGACGCTGTCCGGCGCCTGCATCCAGAAGCTGGACCCTCCGAACGCCCCGCGCCCGGCCACCTGAAGCCCGGCACCGGCGATTGCCTCGTCCATCACCTGCCGTCGCCGCCGATATGCCGCCTTCATCCGGGCAATCAGCGCCTCGTAATGACCCAGCGACAGGAAGTAGGCGACCGTGCGCTGCATATGTCCCGGCGGGTGCCGCAGAACGGCGGTGCGCAGCGATCGTGCCTCACGGATGAAACTCGCCGGGCCGACCAGATACCCCAGCCGCAACCCCGGAAACAGCGATTTGGAGAACGAGCCCGCATGGATCACCCGGCCCGCGCCATCCAGCGATTTCAGCGAGGGCGAGGCGGCGGACAGGAACGACATCTCGAACTCGTAGTCGTCCTCGACGATCACGAAATCCTGCGCCGAGGCTGCGGCCAGAAACGCCATCCGGCGGTCCAGCGGCATCGTGGCGTTGGTCGGGCAATGATGGCTGGCCGTAGTGAACACCACATCGGCCGGCGGCAAGACATCGGGCGGCAGGCCGAAGGCATCGACATCGACAGATGACACCCGCGCTTCGGTCAGCCCGAGGATGGCGCGCAACCCCGGATAGCACGGGTTTTCGATCACCGCCCGTCGCCCCGGCCCCAACAGAACCTGCGCCGCCAGCCACAGCCCGTTCTGCGCGCCCATGGTCAGCAGTACCTGGTCCGGGGTGGCGGCGATGCCGCGGCGCGGCAGCAGGGTCCGGATCAGCGCCTCGATCAGCACAGGATCGTCGGCGTCGATGTAATCGGTGGTCAGCGCGGCAAAGTCGCGTTTGCCCATCGCGCGCAACGCGCAGGCGCGCCAGTTCTGATGGTCAAACAGCGCCGCATCGGCCTGGCCGTAGATGAACGGATAGGGGTAATCGCGCCAGTCCGCCGGCTTGGCCACTGCCGCCTGCGCGCTGAACCGCCCGCCGGTCAGCGCCGTGTAATCGACCGTATCGCGCGGGGGCACCCCGGCGCGGACAAAATCCGGGGGTTTGGGTGCCGAGTCCGACACGAAATAGCCCGACCGGCCACGCGCCGCGAGGTAATCTGCGCTGACCAGTTCGGCATAGGCCAGCGTCACGGTGATCCGCGCCAGACCCAGATGGCGGGCCAGCCCGCGTGACGACGGCAGCTTGTCACCTGCGCGAAACCGCCCGGCAAGGATGCCGGCGCTGACCATCTGGCGGATGCGCTGTTGCAGGGTGCCGGTGACGGCCGGGGCCAGAAAGAAGGTCTCGATCGGGATCTGCATTCTGGACCTGTCGAGGCGACAACCGGCCTTACGGATTGGCCAAGGCCCGATGGAAGTCAAGGCCTGCCTTCTGGCCGGCGACGGTCCGGGTGCGTGGCACCGGACCGGAACGCCTTGGGGGGTGGCTGGCCCTGCAGCGGGCCCGGTGCTGTCCTAGCCGAACACCCGGCCGAGCGCGCCGTCAATCGCCGCCGTGATCGCGTCGATGTCGTCGGACGTCGCCATCAGGGCGGGCGACAGGCACAGGGTGTTGTTGAACCCGGGCAGGCTGCGGTTGGTCGCCCCGATGATCACGCCTTGCGTCATGCAGTCCGCGACGACGGCCTGAACCTTTTTCTCGTCGGCCGGTTCCCTGGTGGCGCGGTCAGCGACCAGTTCGGCGCCGCAGAACAGCCCCTTGCCCCGCACATCGCCGATCACGGCGTGTTTGTCCTGCAAGGCGCTCAGATTGTCGATCAGCCGCGCGCCCATCTGCAGGGTGTTGTCCAGCAGACCCTCGTCCTCGATGATCGCCATGTTTTCCAGTGCAGCGGCCGGCCCCGCCGTGCAACCGCCGAAGGTCGAGATGTCGCGGAAATAGCCAAGCGGATCGGCGGCATCGTCCTTGAACATCTCGAAGATGGCTTCGGTCGTGACCGTGCAGGCAACGGCGGCATAGCCCGAGGCGACCCCCTTGGCCATGGTCACGAAATCGGGCTGCACCCCGTAGTGCTGATAGCCGAACCAGGTGCCCGTGCGCCCGACGCCGCACACGACCTCGTCAAGATGCAGCAGAATGTCGTATTTCCTGCAGATGTCCTGCACGCGGGGCCAGTAGCCCTCGGGTGGCACGATCACGCCGCCGCCGGCAGTGATCGGCTCCAGCACCAGTGCGCCCACCGTATCGGGGCCCTCGCGCAGGATCACCTCTTCGATCGCATCCGCCGCGCGCACCCCGTAATCGGCCACGTCCCATTGGGCGCGATATTGCAGGCAGTGCGGCACCTCGACGAACCCGGGGGTGAACGGGCCATATTGCACCGCCCGCTGCGGCTGACCGGCCGAGGACAGCGCGGTGATCGTGGTGCCGTGATAGTCGCGGTCGCGGAACAGGATCTTGTGCTTGCGGCCGCCGTGATGACGCGCCGAGATCTGGCGGACCATCTTGTAGACCTTCTCGTTCGCCTCGGAGCCGGAGTTGGAGTAATAGACGCGGGTCAGACCGGGCATCTTCGAGATCAGTTTCTCGGCAAACAGCGCGCCGGGGATCGACCCGGCCGAATTGGAGAAATAATTCATCCTGACCAACTGGTTGTAGACCGCCTTGGCAATCGTCTCGCGCCCGTAGCCGACGTTGACCGTCCAGACCCCGCCCGACACCGCATCCAGATGCTCGCGCCCCGTGGCATCCCAGACCCGCAGGCCGCGACCTTCGACCATGATCCGCGGGTCAATGGTTTCGAACGGTTTGTGCTGGATCAGATGGTGCCACAGATGCGCACGGTCGGCGGCGATGACATGGGACATGTCGTTGGCGGGTGTGTGGTCGTTCATGTCGGCTCCCTTGTGCGCCATTCATCATCGGGGATCGCGTCAGGCCGGCGTAGGACCAGACACTGCGAGGCGTTAAGGCCAGAAAGCCGGGGGTTTCACACCCCCGGACCCCCGTGGGATATTTGGGCCAAGGCGAAAGGGAAAAGGCCGGTCTGGCGGAGTCTCGCTCCGGTTTCGGCGGCGAAGGCCAGAACCTGCGCCGGGTCGAAGGTCAGGCCGACCATCGTGCCACGGTCGATCACCACATCGTCATGCGCCTCGACCACCAGTTTCTCGCCGGTCGAGGCGGACAGATGGATGAACGAGGTGCCGCCCAGCGCTTCGGTGGCCTCCACCTTGTGGGTGCTGCCGCTCGGCGCGATGGCCAGATGTTGCGGGCGAAGGCCGAGCACGACGTTCGACCCGGCGCCCGGCAGCGACACCGGCATCGGCATCGAGGCCGCGAGGCCAAGGCAGGCCACCTTGCCCGGACCATCGACCCTGGCCTTGACGAAGTTCATTGCCGGCGAACCGATGAAGCCCGCGACAAAGCGGTTGTCGGGGTCACGGTAGAGGTCGAGCGGGCGGCCCACCTGTTCGACCCGGCCTGCCCGCAGCACCACGATCTTGTCGGCCAGCGTCATGGCCTCGACCTGATCATGGGTCACATAGATCATCGTGGCGCCGATCTCGCGGTGCAGGCGCGAGATCTCGACGCGCATTTCGACCCGCAACTCGGCGTCGAGGTTCGACAGGGGTTCGTCGAACAGAAACACTTCAGGGCCCCGCACGATGGCGCGACCGATCGCCACACGCTGCCGCTGGCCGCCCGACAGGGCCTTGGGTTTGCGCGCCAGGTAGTCGTCGAGTTTCAGGATGCGGCTGGCTTCCTTGACCTTGGCCGTGATTTCGTGGCGCGGGTGGCCGGTCATCTTCAGCCCGAAGCCCATGTTTTCGGCCACCGTCATATGGGGATACAGCGCGTAGGTCTGGAACACCATCGCCACGCCGCGTTCCGAGGGGTCGGCGCGGGTCACGTCGCGGGCGCCGATCGTGATGGCGCCGCCGGTGGTTTCCTCGAGGCCCGCCACCATGCGCAGCAAAGTGGATTTGCCGCAGCCCGACGGGCCGACAAAGACGCAGAATTCGCCGTCCTCGATCACAAGGTCCACGCCATGGATGACCTGCGCGTCGCCGTATTTCTTGATGACTTTGTTCAGGGTCACGCGAGACATCGGTTTCCTTCCGTATCAGTCGTTGTCTTGTTCGGGGAAGCGCCAGCTTTCCGCTTCGGCGGCGATCCGGGCCGCCGTTTGCTTGATCCGGTCGGCTTTGGCCTCGAGCGCTGCCAGCGTGGTGCGCTGTGTGGTCGAAGTGACCGATACCGCCCCCAGCACCCGGCCCTGTCGCGTCAGGATGGGCACCGCGATGCAGATGATGCCGGGTTCATGCTCTTCGCGGTCAAAGGCATGGCCGCGCCCCCGGATCGCCTGCAATTCGGCCATCAGCGTTGTGGGAGAGGCATAGGTCTGCGGGGTGAAGACATGGAACGACTGGCGGTCCAGCATGGCCCGCAGCGCCTCGTCCGGCAGATGCGCCAGCATTGCCTTGCCGACCCCGGTGCAATAGGCGGGGCCCACCTTTCCTGCGGACGAGAACATCTCGACCGGGCGGGCGGCATTGCGTTTGTCGACATACAGCACCTGCCCCATGTCCATCTGCGCGAGGTGGATCGTCTCGCCGGTCTGGGCTGCCAGTTCATCGAGATAGGGCCGCGCGAGCGGAGCCAGGCTCGACTGCGCCCAGGCCGCATGCGCAAGGCGGACCAGCCGAACGCCAAGCGCATAGGTACCCCGGTCGGGGTCGAGCGTCAGCATTCCCTGATGCGTCAGGGTTTGCAGGAACCGGTAGAGCGTGGCCTTTGGATAGGTACTGGTGGCCAGAAGATCGCTGAACCGCACCGGTCGCCCCGCCTGGGCGACCATGTCGAGCACGTCGAGCGCCTTGCCGACCGTCCCGTCCTGATTGCCCATCGCCCCCATCCAGCGCCCTTCTGCGACTCGGTTGACAGGTGGAATGTTACGCCGCATAGTTTTCATTATTCAAGACTAAGTTTCACATAATGGAACCAAACGGGAGGAAACCATGGTCCATCTTAAGACGGGCGCGCTGGCCTTTGTGGCGGCGCTGCTGGCGTCCACGTCTGCTTTCGCGCAGGCGCGGGAGCTGAAATACTATGCCGACTTCGATCCGATCCCGCTGGCGGCGTTCGAGGCGCTGATCGTCGATTTCGAGGCCGCAAATCCGGACGTGGACGTGGTTCTGCAGAACTTCGACCATGAAGGCTACAAGACCGCGATCCGCAACTTCCTGACCGCCGACAGCCCGGATCTCGCGAACTGGTATGCCGGCAACCGGATGGCCCCGTTTGTCAACGCAGGTCAGTTTCAGGACGTGTCGGACGTCTGGGAGGCCAATGGTCTGAGCGACAGCCTCGCCTCGGCAAAGGCGTCGATGACCATCGACGACAAGCAATGGGGCGTTCCTTATACCTACTATCAGTGGGGGATCTACTTCAACAAGGACGTCTACAAGTCGGTCGGCGTCGAAGTGCCCGCCACCTGGGCCGGATTCGTGGAAAACTGCACCAAGTTCAAGGCGGCAGGCATCGACTGTCTGACCACCGGCACCAAGGCGCTGTGGCCTGCCGCGGGCATTTTCGACTATATCAACATGCGCACCAACGGTTATGAGTTCCACATGGACCTGACGGCCGGCAAGATCGCCTGGACCGATGACCGGGTGAAGGCGACCTTTGCGGAATGGGCCAAGATTCAGCCGTATATCACCGCCAACCACGCGGCTCTGGAGTGGGAAGAAGCGGCGGCACTGATGGTGCAGGGCAAGGCTGCCAATTATGTGATGGGCAACTTTTCGGTCGGCAACTTCAAGGAAGGCGGGATGACCAACGACACCCTCGGCTTCATGGTGTTCCCCGAAATCACCCCCGGCATCCCGCGCGCCGAAGAGGCCCCGACCGACACGATCCACATTCCTGCAGGGGCCAAGAACGTGGACGACGCCAAGAAGTTCCTGGCGTTCGTGGCCGATGCCGATGTGCAGACCAAGCTGAACGCGGCGCTGAACCAGTTGCCGACCAACAAGAACTCTTCGGTGAATGCCGATGATCCGTTCCTTGTTGCGGGCTTTGAGGCGCTGTCGTCGGCTTATGCGCTGGCGCAGTTCTTTGACCGGGATGCGCCGGCCGAAATGGCCAAGGCCGGGATGGAAGGGTTTCAGGAGTTCATGGTGAAGCCCGACCGTCTGGACGCGATCCTTGAGCGTCTGGAAAAGGTGCGCGGTCAGGCTTACTGATCCTTCGGTCGGCGGACCTTTTCCGCCGGTCGGTCCGGCCCCGGTCGCCCTTGGGTGAGCGGGGCCGTTTTCACCGAAGTTCCCAAGTCCCCGAGGGTGCCGATGTCTGCCTACTGGAAAGCGAACCAGCGCAAGCTGGCGCCGTGGCTGTTCCTCGCCCCCGGGGCGTTCATGTTCGTGGTCTATGTGATCAGCCCGATTTTCCAGTCGATGGCGATTTCGTTGTACGACTGGGACGGGTTGGGCGAGGCGGTCTGGGTCGGGGTTGCGAATTACGTCGAACTCTGGGACGACGACGCGTTCTACACATCGCTGTGGAACAACGTTTTGTGGCTGGTGCTGTTCATGCTCGCGCTGCCGGCGGGGCTGATGATCGCCATCTTCCTCAATCAGACGGTCTGGGGGATGCGGGCCTACAAATCGTTGTTCTTCTTTCCCTTCGTGATCTCGCAAGTCGTGGTCGGGCTGATCTTTTCCTGGTTCTATGCGCCGAATTTCGGCATTCTCTATCAGGCCATCGAAACGGTGACCGGCCAGCAGATTGCGGTTCTGGCGGATGAGCGTTTCGTGACTTATGGCATCATCGCGGCCGGCCTTTGGCCGCAGATCGCTTATGTGATGATCCTATATCTGACAGGTCTGAACAATGTGGCGCCCGATCAGGTGGAGGCGGCCCGGCTGGACGGGGCGCGTGGCTGGCGGATGCTGTGGTATGTGATCCTGCCGCAATTGCGCCCGGCGACGTTCATCGCGGTGGTGGTGACGGTGATCGGGGCGCTTCGAAGTTTCGATCTGGTGTCGATCATGACGAACGGCGGACCTTACGGGTCGAGCCGGGTGCTGTCGTTCTACATGTATGAACAGGCGCTGTCGGAATACGGCTATCGGATGGGGTACGGTGCCGCAATTGCCGTCGTGCTGTTCGGCATCATGATGATTTTCATCTCGGGCTTCATCTGGAAGATGTGGCGCGACGAGACCGAACGTTGAAGAAGGCGCGCTGACATGTTCCCCAAACCCATCGCGCAAACCTCGCCCGCCACGCAACTGGCCTACAGGATCGCGCTGCCGGTTGCCCTGTTTCTGTGGTTGTTGCCGCTGATCGGGGTGGCCCTTACGTCGGTGCGCCCGGCGTCGGACCTCGCCCAGGGCAACTATTTTGGCTGGCCGAGCGATTTTGCGTTTGAAAACTATCTGGATGTGTTCCGCAACTCGGCCATCGGGCAATACATGCTGAACTCGTTCAAGGTGACGATCCCCACCGTGATCGGGGCGGTGGCACTGTCGTGCATGACCGGGTTCGCGCTCGCGGTCTACAAGTTCAAGTCCAACCTGCTGATTTTCTTCCTGTTTGTCGCAGGTAACTTCGTGCCGTTCCAGATACTGATGGTACCGGTCCGCGACCTCACGCTGTCGCTGGGCCTGTATAACACCAGTGCGGGATTGGCCCTGTTCCATATCGCCTTTCAGACCGGGTTCTGCACCCTGTTCATGCGCAACTTCATCAAATCGCTGCCGTTCGAGTTGATCGAGGCCGCGCGGGTCGAAGGCGTGACCGAGATCAGGATCTTCTGGTACATCGTGCTGCCTCTGATGCGACCGGCCATCGCGGCGCTGTCGGTTCTGGTGTTCACCTTCATCTGGAACGATTTCTTCTGGGCGACGGTGCTGACCACCAGCGCGGAAACCCAGCCGGTGACGGCGGGGTTGTCGTCCCTGAACGGGCAGTGGATCGCCGCCTGGCATCTGGTGTCGGCAGGCTCGATCCTCGCGGCCCTGCCCCCGGTGCTGATGTTCTTTCTGATGCAAAGGCACTTCATTGCCGGATTGACGCTTGGAGCGGTGAAATGACCAGAATCGCCTTCATCGGGGCGGGATCGACCGTGTTCGTGCAGAACCTGATCGGCGATGCCCTGTGCCAGCCGGCGCTCGCCGACGCGCAGATCGCGTTGATGGACATCGACCCCAAGCGGCTGGCGGAAAGCGCGATGGTGGTGGGAAAGATGATCGCCGCACTCGGGGTTGCTGCGACGGTCAGCACGCATACCGACCAGCGCCAGGCGATCGCCGGGGCGGACTTCGTGATCGTGGCGTTTCAGATCGGCGGCTACAAGCCCTGCACTGTGACTGACTTCGAGGTGCCGAAAACCTATGGCCTGCGTCAGACGATCGCCGATACGCTGGGGGTCGGCGGCATCATGCGGGGGTTGCGCACCGTGCCGCACCTGTGGGCGCTGGCCGAGGCTATGCGGGAGATGTGTCCCGAGGCGCTGATGTTGCAATATGTCAACCCGATGGCGATAAACACCTGGGCGCTAGGGGCAAAATATCCGGATATCAAACAGGTCGGCCTGTGCCATTCGGTGCAGGGCACCGCTGCGGAACTGGCCCGCGACCTCGACATTCCGGTCGGCGACCTGCGCTATACCGCCGCTGGCATCAACCACATGGCCTTCTTTCTAAACTTCGAGGCGAAAACCGCGGATGGCAGCTACCGCGACCTTTACCCCGCTTTGCACGACGGGTATCGCGCGGGCCGCATTCCCAAACCGTCCGGCTGGAACCCTCGCTGCCCCAACAAGGTGCGTTACGAGGTGATGACGCATCTGGGCTACTTCGTCACCGAAAGCTCGGAGCATTTCGCGGAATATGTGCCGTGGTTCATCAAGGCGGGGCGGTCCGACCTGATCGAGACCTTCGGCATTCCGCTCGACGAATATCCGATGCGTTGCGAAGAGCAGATCGCAAAGTGGGAAAGACAGGCGGCGGCCCTGCGAGATGCCGCCACAGTTGCGGTGAAACCCAGCCATGAATATGCCGCCACCATCATGAACTCGATGGTGACCGGAACGCCATCGGTGATCTACGGCAACATCCCCAACCGAGGCTACATCCCGCAACTGCCCTCGGGTGCTGCGGTCGAGGTGCCGGTGCTGGTCGATGCCAACGGGGTGCAACCGACGTGCGTCACCGATATTCCGCCGCAGTTGGTGGCCCTGATGCGCACCAATGTGAACGTGCAGGAACTGACGGTCGCCGCCCTGATGACCGAAAACCGCGAGCATATCTATCACGCTGCCGGTCTTGACCCCCATACCGCCGCCGAACTTGACCTGCGCCAGATCCGGTCGCTGGTCGATGATCTGATCGTGGCGCATGGCGCGTGGCTGCCTGCGTGGTTGCAGACCCGCCGCGCGGCCTGAAGGGACACCGCCGATGACCGCAAAGATGACCCCCGAATGGATCGCGGTTGACTGGGGAACGTCCAACCTTCGGGTCTGGGCGATGGGGCCGCGCGCGCCTTTGGCCGAGGCGCAGTCGGACGCCGGCATGGGGCGGCTGTCGCGCGACGACTTCGAGCCTGCATTGCTGGCCCTGATCGGGCCGTGGCTGGGCGAGGCCGCCATGCCGGTGATGGCCTGCGGCATGGTCGGCAGCCGTCAGGGCTGGTTCGAGGCACCCTATCGCGCGGTGCCGTGCCGCCCGCTCGACCCCGGCGCTGCGGTGCCGGTTGCCGCGCGCGACCCCCGCATCGCCTTGCGGATCGTGCCGGGGCTGAAACAAACCGGCCCGGCCGATGTGATGCGCGGCGAAGAGACCCAGATTGCCGGGGCGCTGGCGCTCGGGGCGGCGGACGGGGTGATCTGTCTGCCGGGCACCCATTCGAAATGGTGCCACGTCAGCGCGGGCGAGGTCGTCAGCTTTCAGACCGCGATGACGGGCGAGGTGTTCGCCCTCTTGTCCGAGCACTCGGTCCTGCGGCACGGAATGGCAGGCGACGGGTTCGACGACGCGGCGTTCGACGGCGCGGTGGCAGAGGCGTTGTCGCGACCCGAAGCCTTTGCGGCGCGTTTGTTCTCGCTGCGGGCCGAGGCGCTGATCGGCAGTCTGGCGGCACCTGTGGCGCGCGCGCGGCTGTCGGGATTGCTGATCGGGCTGGAACTGGCGGCGACCCGGCCCTATTGGCTGGGGCGGGTGGTCACGCTGGTCGGAGCCACGGCGATTTCGGGCCTTTACGTCCGGGCGTTGGCGGCGCAGGGCTTGACGGCGCGGCGCCTGCCCGCCACCGATTGCACACTGGCCGGTCTGACGCTGGCCATGACCTGTGAGGATATTCCGTGACGCATCGCCCGCTGATTGCCATTCTGCGCGGGATCACCCCGCCCGAGGCCCTGCCGGTGGCAGAGGCCCTGATCGCGGCCGGGATCACCCGGATCGAGGTCCCGCTGAACTCGCCCGACCCGCTGGTGTCGATCTCGGCCATGGCGCGGGCCCATGCGACGGATGCGCTGATCGGGGCGGGCACGGTGCTGACGGTTGCGGATGTCGAGGCCGTGGCCGATCATTGGGGCCGCCTGATCGTGTCGCCGAACTGCGATGTGCAGGTGATTGCCCGCACCAGGGACCTGGGTCTGGCAAGCTGGCCCGGCGTGATGACCCCCACCGAATGCTTTGCCGCGCTGGCCGCGGGGGCCGATGGGCTGAAGATCTTTCCGGCAAGCCTGATCGGCCCGGACGGCTTGCGTGCCATCCGCGCGGTGTTGCCGCCCGCCACGCAGGTCTATGCGGTGGGCGGGGCGGGGCCAGGGAACTTTGCCCAGTGGCTGGCTGCCGGGGCGAGCGGCTTTGGCATCGGCACGGCGCTGTATGCGCCCGGGTCGACCGTCGCCGAAGTGGCCGAGCGCGCGGCAAAGATCGTCGCCGCTTATGATGCGGCGACAGGACAATGATCCTCGATGACCGTGCCTGTGAACTGGGTGAGGGGCCGCTGTGGCATCCCGTGCGCAACCAGTTGTTCTGGTTCGATATTCTTGGAAACCGAATGTTGACGCAATCCGCCGATGGCCCGCAGGAATGGCATTTCGCCGAACGGGTTTCGGCGGCGGGGTGGATTGCCGCTGCCGAACTGCTGATTGCGTCGGAAACCGGGTTGTTCCGCTTTCACCTCGACACCGGAGCGCGTGATTTGGTGGCCGAGATCGAGGCAGACATGCCCGCCACCCGGTCCAACGATGGCCGGGCCGACCGGCAGGGCGGGTTCTGGATCGGCACCATGGGCAAGCGGGGCGACCGGGATCCCGGGATGGGGGCGATCTGGCGGTATCATCGCGGCACCCTGAGGCGGCTGTTCGGCGGTCTGACGATCCCCAACTCGATCTGCTTCACGCCTGACGGACGAACCGCGCAGTTCAGCGACACGCTGACCCACAAGGTGATGCGGGTGGCGCTCGATGCGCAGGGCTGGCCGGTGGGCGCGCCGCAGGTGTACCTCGATCTGACGGCGGAGGGTCTGCTGCCTGACGGGGCGGTGTGCGACGCCGCGGGCAATCTGTGGCTGGCGCAGTGGGGGGCGGGGCGGGTTGCCTGCTATGCGCCCGATGGCTCGCTGCTGCGAGTGGTGAGGTTCGAAGCGCCCCACACCTCGTGCCCGGCATTCGGCGGGCCGTCGTTGACCACCCTGTTCTGCACGACTGCGCTCGAGCATATGGACGCCGCCGCCCGCGCCGCACATCCGCAGGCCGGCATGACCTTTGCCGTGGCCGATGTGGCGCGCGGCCTGTCCGAACCGATGGTGATCGTGTGAAACGCACGTTGGGCGTCTGTTACTACCCCGAGCAGTGGGACGAGGCGCTGTGGCCGAGCGATGCTGCGCGGATGGCGGCCCTTGGGCTGACCTGGGTCAGGATCGGTGAGTTCGCCTGGGCGCGGATGGAGCCGGTGCCCGGCCGCTATGACTGGGACTGGCTGGACCGGGCCATCGACACGTTGGGGGCTGCGGGGCTGAAAGTGGTGCTGGGCACCCCCACGGCCACGCCGCCACGCTGGATGCTGACGCGCCACCCCGATATGTTGCCTTTAGACAAGGAAGGCCGGCCGAGGGGGTTCGGCTCGCGCCGACATTATTGCTTTTCTCATAGACCCTATCGCGCGGAATGTGCTCGGATCGTCACCGCAATGGCCGAACGGTACGGCCGCAACCCCTGTGTGGCCGCCTGGCAGACCGACAACGAATATGCCTGCCATGACACCGTGCTGTCCTATTCCCCGTCCGCCCTGTCGGCGTTTCGCGACTGGCTGGCGCAGCGCTATCAAAGTCCGCAGGCGCTGAACCGGGCGTGGGGCAACGTGTTCTGGTCGATGGACTATGCCGGGTTCGACGAGGTCGGTCTGCCAAACCTGACGGTGACCGAGGCGAACCCGGCGCATGCGATGGCGTTCCGGCGGTTTGCCTCTGACGAGGTGGTCGCCTTCAACCGGGTGCAGACCGAGATCATCCGGCGGCATTCGCCCTACCCGATCGCCCACAACTATATGGGCCAGGTCACTGATTTCGATCATTTCGCCACGGGGGCCGATCTTGATATCGCGGCGTGGGATGCCTATCCGCTGGGGTTCCTTTCGGACCGGCTGCCCGCCACGCCCGAACACCGCCGGGCCTTCGTGCGGCAGGGCGACCCCGACTTTCAGGCCTTTCATCACGACCTGTATCGCGCGGTGGGCCGGGGACGCTGGTGGATCATGGAACAGCAGCCCGGCCCGGTGAACTGGGCACCCTGGAACCCCGACCCGCTGCCCGGGATGGCCCGGTTGTGGGCGTGGGAGGCGTTTGCGCACGGGGCCGAGGCGGTGTGCTATTTCCGCTGGCGGCAGGCGCCCTTTGCGCAGGAACAGATGCATGCGGGGTTGCTGCGGTCCGACAGCGTGGCTGCCCCGGCGTTTGACGAGGTCGGCGAGGTGGCGCGCGAACTGGCGGCGATGCCGGATGTGACGGCAGGTGTGGCTGAGGTGGCGCTGGTGTTCGACTACGCCTCGGCCTGGGCCTGGGACGTGCAGCCGCAGGGCCGCGATTTCAGCTATTTCCGGCTGGTGTTCGAGGCTTACCGCGCGATGCGGCGGCTGGGCCTGAACATCGACATCCTGCCTCCGGATGCGGCCGATCTGTCTGCCTACAAGCTGGTGCTGGCCCCCGGCGTGGCGACCCTGTCGCAGCCGTTTCTGGCAGCCCTGGCAGTGCATCAGGGGGCATCATTGATCGGGCCGCGCAGCAATGCCAGGACGGTCGAATTTTCCACGCCGGTGCCGCTGGCCCCCAACCTGCCGGGTCTGGATGCGCGGGTGATGCGGGTCGAAAGCCTGCCACCGGACGTGCCGGTGCCACTGGTGCTGGGGGGCAATTTCCGGTCGTGGCGCGAAAAGCTGGAAGGCACGGCGCAGGTGGTCGAGGCGACAGCGGATGGATTTCCGGCCATCGTGGCGGCGGGCGGGTTGCAGTATCTGGCCGGTTGGCCGGATGCGGACGCCTGGGCGCGCATTCTGACGCGGACCTGTGCCGAGCAGGGGATCGCTGTTGAACCCCTGCCCGAAGGCTTGCGGCGCAGGTCGGCCGGGGGGGTGCGGTTTCTGTTCAATTACAACGACGACGCGGTGGAGCATGCCGGGGTGACCGTGGCTGCCGCCGGGGTGCATTGGGGATAGGACGGCAGGGAAAGGGTCAGGCCTGCAGCCGCGCGACGAGGGCCGGAAGGTCGGCGATCGTGTCGATGACGTGATCTGCCCCGGCCGCCTTCAGTCGGGCCGTCGCCAGGGCGCGCAGACGGTCCACCTCGGCCGGGCCGGTCGCGGCGAGGTCACCTGCGGTCAGGCCCACGATGTTGCCCGACAGGGCGACGCCGACCGTCACGCAGCCCGCCGCCACGCCTTCGGCGATGCCGGGTTCGGTGTCGTCGACCTTGATCACCGCCGAGGGCGGATAGACCCTCAGGTCGATGAAGGTCTGGTACATCTGCAACGGACCCGGGCGGCCTTCGGGCAGGTCATCGGCGCAGACGAGGTTGTCGGGGGCATAGCCCTGGGCGGCCGCAACCGGCAGGACCCGCTCCATGATCGAGCGGGTGTAGCCGGTGGTGGAGCCGATCTTCAGGCCCATTCCTCGCAAGGCGTCTATCGCGTCGCGGCCGCCCGGAACCAGCGTTGCATAGTTCGCCACGACCTCTTCGTTCATCGGGACGAACACCTGGTAGATCGCATCGACCGCTGCATCGTTGGCGGGCGATTTCTGCGCCGCCTGCCATTGCGCCGCAAGCTCGGGGTCGTTCAGCATGGTGCGGATGTGGTTCCATTTCGGCATCCCCATCGGAGCGCGGGCCTGTGCTACAGTGGCGGTGATGCCAAAGCGGGCGAACGCTTCGACAAAGACGCCCATCGGGGCAAAACTGCCAAAGTCGATAGTGGTGCCTGCCCAGTCGAAAACCACGGCCTTGAATTTCATGTCGACACCTCGCTCAGGAATTTTGCCCGCTCGGCCAGGGCGGCGGCGGGCGGGGCGGCGGATGCGACGCCCATGTCGTGCAGGCTTTGGGCGGTCGCGGTCAGGACCTGATCGATGACGGTCGTATCGAACCGTCCGATCGTGCCGACGCGAAAGCTGTCAACCACGGTCAGCTTGCCGGGATACAGGATGAACCCGCGCGCCTTCATCCGGTCATAGAAATCGGCAAAGGCAAACGCCGGGTCGGCGGGGCAGAAGAACGTGGTGATGACCGGCGACAGCCATTCGTCTGCCAGCAGGGTTTCGAACCCCTGTTGCCGCATGCCCCCCACCAGACGGTTGCGGTTGGCGGCGTAGCGTGCGCCACGGGCAGCAACCCCTCCTTCGTCCGCGTGTTCGTGCAGCGCCTGCAGGAAGGCTGCCACGGCGTGGGTGGGCGGCGTATAGCGCCATTGGCCCGACCGTTCCAGTTCCGCCCATTGCGCGTGCACATCCAGCGACACCGAATGCGCCCGGCCCTGGGCCGCCGCCAGCACCTCGCGTCCTGCCAGCACAAAGCCAAAACCGGGGACGCCTTCGATGCATTTGTTGGCACTGCTGACCACAGCGTCAAAGGCGATTTCGGACGGCATAACCGGCACCGCGCCAAACGCCGACATCGAGTCGATCAGCAGGCGGCGGCCGGCGCGTTCGGTCGCTTTGGCGATCTCTGCCAGGGGGTTGAGGATGCCCGACGAGGTTTCGCAGTGGATCGCCACGACATGGGTAATCGTCGGATCAGCGGCCAGCAATGCGGTCACCTCGGCCCCGCGCGGCGGCAGGTAATCGCCCTTGTCCAGCACCGTGCAGGCCCGGCCCATCTGCGCCATTTGCCGCGCCGCGCGCTGGCCGTAGGCGCCGTTGGCCAGCACCAGCGCATGCCCGTCGCGCGGCACGAGGGTACCCAGCATCGCCTCGACACAATAGCTGCCCGACCCCTGCATCGGCACGCAGGTATAGGCCTCGCCGCCCGGCCCCAGCAGATCGACCAGCATCGCGCGCATCTGCGCCGTCATGTCGCGAAAATCGGCGTCCCAACTGCCCCAGTCGGTCAGCATCGCGGCCTTGACGGCATAGGATGTGGACAACGGCCCCGGCGTCAAGAGCCAGGGCTCGCCCATCCGGGGGGGCTCGATCGGGAAGGGCATGCGGGGCTCCGGGAGGGTGAGACAGGGTCGATCATGGCGGCGTGACAGGGTGATGACAAGTCAGGCAATGCCGGATTTCGCGCAAAGGAAAACGTGCCGGACGTCCGGCAGCGCATTGGTGAAGGGGTCGGACATCGGGCGGGTGCGGGCCGCCGGCAAATTCCGCATCCCCTGACGCGCAGGTTTCGCGGAACCGTCATCGCGAAGTCATGCAGCGGCACTAGCGCTTGATCCGAACGAATTTCGGAGAACCGCGATGTCCCATGATCTGCCCCACGACCCTGCCCACGACCTGCCGGTGATCGGCGCCGCGATGACCGTCGAAGATCTGGCGGTTTACCGCGACTGGGTGCTGGAAAAGCACCGCGATCTGGAGTTGCAATCGTTTCACACGGCCGAAGTGCTGAACGGCGACTGGATGCCGTTGGTGACCGAGGCGCGGCGGTTGCTGGACGGCTATCAGGGGCGGCTGGGGATTCACGGGCCGTTCTGGGGCTTTACGGTTGACAGCATGGACCCTGACGTGCGCGCCGTGGTGCAAAAGCGAATGATGCAGGGGCTGGATGTCTGCGCCGCAGTCGGAGCGACGCAGATGGTGATCCACTCACCGTTCACCACCTGGGATTACAACAACCTCGACATGATGGAGGGCGCGCGGGACAAGCTGTTCACCAATGCCCATCTGACGCTCGACCCCATCGTGGACCGCGCCGAAGAGCAGGGCGTCACGCTGGTCATGGAAAATATCGAGGATATCGACCCGGCGGACCGCAAGCGGCTGTGCGACAGCTTTGGCTCGGCCGCGCTGAAATTGTCGGTCGATACCGGACATGCCCATTACGCCCATTGCAGCACCGGCGCACCGCCGGTCGATTATTTCGTGCGGCTGGCAGGCGAGACGCTGGACCATATCCACCTGCAGGACGCCTGCGGCCACGCCGACCGGCACTGGGGCATCGGCGAGGGCAGCATCCTGTGGACTTCGGTGTTCCGCGCCGTGGCCGCGCTGCCGGTCAAGCCACGCCTTCTGCTGGAGTTGCGCGACAAGGCGGATATTCCAGGCTCGATGGCCTGGCTTGCGGCCAGAGGGCTGGGGCAATGACGCTGAAGTTTCTGGTGATCAGCGACCTGCACCTGCTGCCCGAGGGGGAAACCTCGTTGACGCTCGACACCGCAGCCCGGCTGGAGGCTTGCGTGTCGTGCATCAACGGCCGCTATGCCGATGCCGATTTCGTGGTGGTGGCGGGCGATCTTGCCGATCAGGGACACGCGGCCGCCTATCTGCGGTTGCAGGCCATCCTTTCGCGGCTGGTCATTCCCGCGCATGTCACCCTTGGCAACCATGACGACCGGCCGACCTTCCTGTCGGTTTTCGGCACCGACAGGGCAGCGGTGACCGGCAAGGTCGATCACGTCATCGACGCCAAGGGCTATCGGGTGATCCTGCTCGATTCGTCGGAACCGGGGCTGGTGGAGGGGGTGCTGACGGACAGGCAGATCGACTGGCTGGCGGCGCGACTGGCCGAGGCTGCGGACCGCCCGGTGGTTGTGGTGCTGCACCACAACGCCAATGCGCTGCATGTGGCCGCCGACGCCATCCGCCTGTTGGACGACGCGCCGTTCATCGCCGCGCTGAAAACCCATGGCGATGTGCGGCAGGTCATTGCCGGGCATGTTCATCTGACCTCGACTGCCATGTATCACGGGCTGCCGTTTACCACGCTGGCGGGCGGGCACTACTCGGTCACGTTCAACGTCGATGCCCCCGCCGCCCCGTTCGACGCGCTGACCGGGCCGGGGCAGATGGCCGTGGTGCTTTGCCGCCCCGAGGCCGTGACCGTGCTGTTCGAAGACTTCCTGACCGCCCATGCGGTGATCCCGGGGGCGATGGCCTGATGCCTGCCCGGTTGCTGCGCCGTTTACCCGACCGTCACAAAATCGAATCCCAAGCGTCAGACAAACGTCTTGAGTCCTTCGAATGACTGTCAAGCTAGGCGGCTATGCGGATCAAGGCTCGCATGTCTGCAGGGTCACCCATCAGGAGATTGAGATGAACCGGACGATCACCACCGTCACCGCTCTGGGCCTCGCCCTGATCGGATCCGCCGCCGCTGCGGAACCTGTGAAATTCGAGTATTGGTATGGCCTGACCGGCGATCTGGGCGCCAGACTCGCCGACACCTGCACCCGCTTCAACGACGCGCAGGACGCCTACGAAATCTCTTGCATAAGCTATGACGGTTACGAACTGGTCGTGCAGTCCGCCATCGCCGCCTTCCGCGCAGGCAAGGCTCCGACGATCCTGCAATCGTTCGACGCCGGCACTGCCGATCTGATGATGTCGGGTGAATTCTATCCCGTGCAGAAGATGATGGCCGACTTCGGGATCGACGTTGACTGGTCCAACTACTTCCCCGGCATAACCAACTATTATGCCTCGTCCAAGGGCGAATTGTTCTCGATGCCCTTCAACTCGTCGACCGCCGTGATGTATTACAACGTCGCCGATCTGGAAAAGGTCGGCCTGAAGGCTCCCGAAACATGGGAAGACTTCGAAGCCGCGATGAAGGCCGTCAAGGCCGCCGATCCGGCCCGTTGCGGTTTTGCCTACGAGCCGTCGGTCTGGATTGATCTCGAGCAATTCTCGGCCATCCACAACCTCGGCATCGCCACCAACAACAACGGCTACGACGGTCTGGATACCCAGTTCACCTACAACACCACCCTGCACGTCAAGCACATGGAAAACATCCAGCGCTGGATGACCGAAGGTCTGGCCGAAATGAAGACCGCCGCAACCGGTGCCACTTCGCAGGACACCTTTGCGCAGAACATCTGCACGTTCTACTTCGGTTCCATCGCGTCGCACTCGTCCGTGCACCTGAAGGCCGTCGAAGGACTGAACTGGAACGTCGCCATGCTGCCGATCTATGCTGGAACAGAGCGTCGCAACTCGGTCGTGGGCGGGGCCTCGCTGTGGGTTCTGTCGGGCAAGTCGGAAGCCGAATATCGCGGTGCCGCCGAATACATGAAGTTCGTGGCCCTGCCCGAGCAGGAAAAGTGGTTTGTCGCCAACACCGGCTACATTCCGGTGACCAAGACCGCCTTTGCAGAGCTGACCGCCGAAGGCTTTTACAACGACGCCCCCTTCAAGGGCCGCGAAGTGGCGATGAAGCAGTTGACCTTCACCGAGCCGGGCCCGCTGACACGCGGCTACCGTCTGGGCAGCATGATCCAGACCCGCGCCGAGTGGAAGTCCGAGGTCGAGGCCGCGTTCAACGGCCAGAAGACCATGCAGGAAGCGCTGGACACCGCTGTGGAACGCTCCAACGCCATGTTGGCAAAGTTCGCCAAGACCTACGCGGGCAAGACCCTGCCGTAAGTCTGCAAGGCCGATCCCTTCCCCGGTTCGTCCGGGGAAGGGACCCTGACGTTTTACGACGACAACCAGAATTGACCGAGGCAAGCCGATGAAGCGCGCGGTGTTCAACAACAACTGGGTCGCGGCGGCAATGGTGGCCCCGCAACTTCTGATCATTTTCATCTTCTTCTATTGGCCGACGTCGCAGGCGATGTATTGGGCCTTCACGCTGGAACAGCCCTGGGGCGGCGGCAACACCTGGGTCGGATTTGAAAATTTCATCGCCCTGCTGACGGATGACCTTTACTGGTATTCGGTGCAGGTCTCGGTGATCTACGCCATCGGATCGACCGTGCTGGCAATCGGCATGGCGCTGATCCTTGCGGTCTTCGTGGACCGTCAGTTGCGCGGCTTCAAATCCTACAAGATCGGGCTGATCTGGCCCTATGCCATCGCGGCCCCCGCTGTGGGCCTCGCGTTCCGGTTCATCTTCAATCCCGGCGCGGGCGTGATGCTGTATGTCAATGACGTGTTTCCGGGGGCGTGGAACCCCAATGCCAACGGCACCCACGCGATGATCATGGTGATCGTTGCGGGCGCGTGGAAGCAGGTCGCCTACAACTTCATCTTCTTTCTGGCGGGGCTGCAATCCATCCCGCGATCCCTGGTCGAGGCGGGCGCGATGGACGGCGCGCGCGTGCTGCGCCGGATGCGCGACATCCAACTGCCGCTGCTGGCGCCGACGTTCTTTTTCGTGCTGGTGATCAACATCACCGACAGTTTCACCGACAGCTTTGGCATCGTCGATACGATGACCGGCGGCGGGCCTGCGCGGGCGACCAACCTCATGGTCTACAAGATCTTCAACGACGGGTTTCAGGGGCTCGACTATTCCGGCGCGGCCGCGCAGTCGATCATCCTGATGTTCCTCGTCGTTTCGCTGACCTTCGTCCAGTTCCGCTATATCGAACGCAAGGTGCACTATACATGATCGAGCGGACCCCCCTGTTGAACATCGTCACGCATCTGATCTTGCTGTCGGGGTTGGTTTTGATGCTGTTTCCGATGTATCTGGTGTTCGTGGCGGCCTCGCTGTCGCTGAAAGACGTCTCGGCAATCCCGCCCCACATCCTGCCCGGCGATCAGCTTTGGGTGAACATGGCGGCGGCGTGGGAGAAGGCGAAGTTCGGCGAAAAGTTCGTGAACACCTTCATCGTGGCCTTCGGGGTCGTGGTGGGCAAGATCACCCTCGCCTGCATCACCGCGTTCGGCATCGTGTTCTTTGATCACCGGTTGCGGATGCCGATCTTCTGGGCGGTGTTCATCACGCTGATGCTGCCGCTGGAAGTGCGCATCGTGCCGACCTACGCTGTGGCCGCCAACGCCCTGCAGCCGTTTCAGGTGCTGCTGGATGTGACGGGACTATCGTGGCTGATCAACACCCTTTCCGGCATCGAGGTCGCGCTGGAATGGAACCTGCTGAACTCCTACACCGGTTTGATCATGCCGCTGGTGGCAACGGCTACGGGCACGTTTCTGTATCGTCAGTTCTTCCTGACCATCCCGGATGAGCTGGTCGAGGCTGCCAAGATGGACGGTGCCGGCCCCGTGCGGTTCCTGCGCGAAATTCTGATCCCGCTGTCGGTCACCAATATCGCGGCCCTTGCCACCATCATGTTCGTCTATTCCTGGAACCAGTATCTGTGGCCGCTGCTGGTGATCACCGATCAAAGCTATGGCATGGTCGCGGTCGAGCTTGGCCGTCTGGTCCCCAAGATCAGTTCGACCGGTGGCGAGGTTGCCAAATGGAACATCGCCATGGCGGGCACGCTGATCGTGATGATCCCGCCGATCCTCGTGGTCATCTTCATGCAGCGCTGGTTCGTGCGCGGCCTGATCAACACCGACAAATAGGAGCCTGCCTTGGCCAAGATCTCGATCCAGAACGTACGCAAATCCTATGGCAAGGATCAGGTGGTGCACGGGGTCAGCCTTGAAATCGCCAATGGCGAATTCATCGTGATCCTCGGGCCGTCGGGGTGCGGGAAGTCCACCCTGCTGCGGATGATCGCCGGGCTGGAAAGCATCACCAGCGGCAAGATCGCGATTGCCGATACCGTGGTCAACGATCTGGAACCGCGCGAGCGGGGCTGCGCGATGGTCTTTCAGAACTACGCGCTTTACCCGCACATGACCGTGGCCGAAAACATCGGCTACGCGTTGAAAGTGGCGGGCATGCGCAAGGCAGCACGCGCCGAGAAAGTGGCGGCGGTTGCGGCCTCGGTTGGCCTTGCCGAATACCTTGACCGTCGCCCCGGCCAGTTGTCGGGCGGTCAGCGCCAGCGCGTCGCCATGGCCCGCGCCATCATCCGCGAGCCGCGGGTGTTCCTGTTCGACGAGCCGCTGTCGAACCTCGACGCCAAGCTGCGGGTGCAGATGCGCCACGAGATCCGCCGGATTCACAACCGCATTTCGGCCACTTCGGTGTTCGTGACGCATGACCAGCAAGAGGGCATGACTCTGGCCGACCGGCTGGTGGTGATGAACAAAGGGGTGATCGAACAGGTCGGCAGCCCGGCCGAGATTTACGACCACCCCGCCTCGGCCTATGTCGGCGGCTTCATCGGTTCGCCCGCGATGAACTTCCTGTCCGGGCAGGTTGATCGCAGCATCGGTGCGGTGCGGCTGGCCAATGGCGACCGCATTGCGATTTCGCCCGCGCAGGCCACCCGCAACCATGGCAAGCTGGTGCAGATCGGCGTGCGGCCCGAGGCGATCCAGATGGTCCCCGCAGGGCAGGGAACGCTGAACGCGACGTTCGAATTCGTCGAGGAACTGGGCGGGGGCCGGCTTTACCATCTGCTGTTCGAGGATCTGACGATCTCGGTGCTGGCCGCCGACCGGCAGGTTCTGATCCCCGGTGCCGCCGTGGGCCTGCACATTCCGGCGGCCGCCGTGCATCTGTTCGACGCCGAAACCGGCAGACGCGTCGAGGCCGCCGCTCTCAGCCTGCTCGAGGCGGTGTCGGCATGACTCTGATGCGGCTTGCAAGCGACAACCTCCTGTCCGGGATGGGCATGGTCGAGGATTTCGATCTGCCGCGCATCGCCGGCAATCCGGGCGACCCCGACGTGATCGCGTTGCAAGAGGTCTGATCTGACCTATGCGCGCAGCCCGAGAATCCGTCGCGCCTCGACCGGGGTCGCGACCGGGCGGGCGTAGCGGGCGCAAAGTTGGGCAGTCCGGGCAACCAGTGCGGCGTTCGACGGGGCCAGCGTGCCGCGGTCCAGCCGCACGTTGTCTTCCAGCCCGGTGCGCGCGTGGCCGCCCGCCGCAATGGCCCACTCGTTCAGCACGATCTGCGACGGCCCGATGCCCGCCGCACACCACGGTGCCCCCGGAAACAGCCGGTTGACCGTCTGCACATAGAAGTCGAACACCCCCCGATCGGCAGGCATTGCGTTCCTGACCCCCATCACGAATTGCACATAGGGAACATCGGCGATCGCCCCTGCGGCATGCATGGCCGCTGCCTTGAAGATATGCGACAAATCGAAGGCCTCGATCTCGGGCTTGATGTCGTGCTGCACCATCTCGGCTGCCAGCCAGTCCACCAGATCCGGCGGGTTCTCATACACCCGGGTCGGAAAGTTGCACGACCCCACCGACAGGCTGGCCATGTCGGGGCGCAACGGCAGCATCCCGCCGCGCACCTGCCCCGCGCCCGATCTGCCGCCGGTCGAGAACTGCACGATCATGCCGGGGCAGTGCCGCCGCACCCCTTCTTGCAGCCGCGCGAACCTTTCGGGCTCCGATGACGGCGTCTGATCCGGATTGCGCACATGGGCATGCACAATCGTAGCGCCCGCCTCAAATGCGGCCTGCGTGCTTTCGACCTGTTCTTCAACGGAAATCGGTACCGCCGGGTTGATTTCCTTGGTCGGCAGCGACCCGGTGATGGCGACGCAGATGATGCAGGGCGCGGTCACGGTGCAGGCGCCAGCACAAAGTCATGCTCGACCTTGAAATAGGCCCGGTCAAAGCCGTCGCCGGGTTCCGCTATGGGCTGGAACCTTGCCATCAGACTGGCCTTGACCCCGAACACCGCGTCCGAGGCGATGTAGGGATCATCGGGATCAAAGATATGCGTGGTCAGCGTCTGAAACCCGTCGGCCGAGATGATGTAGTGCAGATGTGCGGGGCGGTAGGGGTGGCGGTCAAGCGCGTTCAACAGCGCCCCCACCGGCCCGTCCTGCGGGATCGGGTAGTACTTCGGCTTTACGCCGCGAAACCAGTACTCGCCCCGTTCGTTGGTGCGGAACACGCCCCGCAAGTTGAAATCGGGCTGAATGCCCTTTTGCTGGACGTCGTAGAACCCTTCGTCGTTGGCCTGCCAGACATCCAGCCTTGCCCCCGCCAAAGGTGTTCCGTCGATTGAAAGGATGCGGCCCCGGACCAGCATCGGATCGCCCTTCTGATCCAGACAAATGTCTGACCCCAAGGGCAATTCCGGCGCATCAGGCAGATGGAACGGCCCCAGCACCGTGCTTTCGGACGCCCCCGAAGGCTTGCGGTTGTTGATCGCATCGACCAGCATCGACACCCCCATCACATCGGACAGCAGGATGAATTCCTGTCGCCAGTCGGTGCAGGCGTGGCCGGTCGCCGTCAGAAACCGGATGGCGCTGAACCACTCGTCCTGCGTCGGCTCGATCTCCTTGATCGCGGCATGCATGTGCCGGATCAGCGGTGCCAGCGCGGCGGCCAGGCGCTGGTCCCTGGCTTTCGCATTGCGGCTGATGACGACCTCGGCAGAGGTGCTTTCGGTGAAATAGCCCTGTTCGATTGCGATCATTTTGTCCTCAAAGTGCCAGAATGGAGGTCAGGACCCGGCGCAGATCGCCGGCCGGATCGGTGGACAGGCTGTCGGCGCGCCAGCAGACATGTTGATCGGGACGCACCAGCACCACGCCGCTGTCGCGGGTTTCGCGCGCGCGGGCCCAGTCGCCGGTATGGTCCAGCACGCTGCGACGCGGGCCGATGACATGCGCGCGCAGGTTCAGGCCCACTTCCTCCCCGATTGTAGCGGCCGCTTCGGCCCAGCCTTCGCAGCCGATTCCGGTGAACAGAGTGAACTGGCCCTTGCCGCACAGATCAAGCGTCGAGTGCTTGCCGCCCGCCGGATCAAACAGCCAGACATGCGGCACGTGCGCCCCGGGCCACGTGGTGGGCTGATAATGCAATTCGGCATCCTGCGCGAACGCCGGTTCCGGCTGCCCGTCGGTCATCACGGCCGGCGACCGATACCGCTGGTTCATCTCGACGCCGTGGCAATCGAATTCGTATTTCTTGAACGCGATTGCCGCCCGCAATGCCTCGCGCTGCCTCTCGGCCTCCGGGCCTGCGTCACAGCGTTTGTCCATGTTCTGCTGCATCACCACCGGATCAACCGAGTCCGTCAGGCCAAGCGCCTGAAAGATCGGGCCGAATTCCCCGATCGACTGGTTGGCCCGCGCCACGATCTGCTTGGCAATCGGGGCGCGTTCTGCCGAAAAAGTGTCCAGCAGCGCCGCCCCCGCCTGCCCTTTCAACATCATCGCCAGCTTCCACGCGAGGTTGAAGGCGTCCTGGATCGAGGTGTTCGACCCCAGCCCGTTCGACGGCGGATGCCGGTGTGCTGCGTCCCCCATCACGAACACCCGGTCGGTCTGCATCCGGGTGGCGTGGACGTTGTTCACCGTCCAGTAACTGATCCCGGTCAGGTCAATCGCAAGGTCGGGGTCGCCGACAAGACCGCGGATGATCGTCCTGGCCTGCTCCTCGTTCAGTTCCGGGCGCGGCCGGGTGATGTCATAGCCCCAGATGATCAACCATTCGGTCCATGGCCGGATCATCCGCACCACGCCCATGCCGATGCCACCGATGTTGGAGCCGGGCTGCAGCACCCAGTACAACACCGACGGGCGGTGCGCGACATACTTGGAAAGATCCATTCTGCACAACAGGTTGATCGACCCAGCGACGCCCATCTGCCCTTCCAGAGGGATGCCTGCATGATCTGCCACCAACGAATTTCCGCCATCGGCACCGATCAGGTACCTTGACCGTACGGTGAACTCCCGCCCCGTCAGCCGGTCCAGAACGGTCGTCTTCACCCCGTCCGCGTCTTGCACATGCGACCGGTATTCGCACGACATCCGCCCCTGCGTGCCCCGCGAACAGGCGGTCTTGAACAGCAACGGCTCCATGAAGGTCTGCGGCAGGTCGTTCATCCGGGTCGGCGACGACAGCAGGTGTTCGGCCTGGCTGTGCGGCGAGGTACCCCAGCTTTTCATCCGGCCCAGTTCCTCGCCGGTCAGACTTTCGCAGAACACGTTTTCGGCCATCAGTTCCTTGTCGGTGGCGGACAGATAGGCCTCCTCCTCGACCTCGCGCCCCAGATCGCGCAGAACCTCCATCGTGCGCTGGTTGGTGATATGCGCGCGCGGGCTGTTGGCGAGCCAGCGATATCGGTTGATCGCCATGTTTTCAATACCATAGGACGACAGAAGGGCGGCGCTGGCAGACCCCGCAGGCCCGGTGCCCACGATCAGCACATCGGTTGTGATATCGGCCACGATTATTCCTCCCTCTTGGTGGCGTCAAGTTTTCCCCCGGCCAGCCGGCGACGGATCGGGAACACATGAAGGCCGGTTCGGTCCGAAAACAGGCCCCACAAGCCGCGTGGGGCCAACAGCATGATCGCGATACCGATCAACCCGAGCGCCATCAGGTACCATGATCCGAAATCGGCAAGCAGCGATTGCAGCAGAAAGAACACCAACATTCCGATGATCGGGCCTTCGATGGTGCCGATGCCGCCGATGCCGCCGATGAAGATGACGTAGGCCGTCCAGTCGGTGACGGCAAAGGCGGCATCCGGGCTGATCCGGCCCTTCTGCAGATAGATCAGACCGCCCGCGATGCCGGTGCCAAACGCCGACGTCAGGAAGACAACCCATTTCATCGCCCCCGCATCCACCCCCACAGCCCGCGCCGCCGGTGCATTGTCCCGCACCGCCGCCAGCGCCAGCCCCCGCCTGGTGCGCAACAGCCAGTAGATCCCGCCAATCGTCGCCACGCACAGCGCCAGCGCCAGCCAGTAGGCGAGGATGTCGCGCGCCGCCGCCGACCGCACGCCAAACAGCGCCTCGATGGCCGCCTGCCCCAACATCTCGCCCGACGCCTCTCGCGGCAGCGAAATGCCGGTGCCGCCGCCGAGCGCTTTCCATTGCGCCACCGACAGGCGTACGACTTCGGCCACCACCCAGGTGCCTGTGGCGAAATAGGCCCCCGCCAGACGGAAGGCAAAGAAGGCGGTGGGAATGGCCACCAGCAGCGCCGCCACCCCCGACAGCACCAGCGCTGCCACCGGGTCCCACCCGCACAGGATTGCCGCCCCGAACATCGCATGGCCGCCCAACCCGACAAAGGCCTGCTGGCCGACCGAGACGAGGCCCCCGTACCCCGCCAGCAGGTTCCAGAACTGCGCCAGCACCAGCATGGTCAGGATGAAGAACAGGTCCTGGATCAGCCCCCGTCCGGCAAACGCCGGCAGCGCGACCGCAACCACGATCAGCCCCACCGCCCCAACCCCGGCGACGGTCGACGCGGTAGTGCGGGTTTCGACCCGGTATGTCTTGCCTGCCCCCATCAGTCGAACGCCCTTGGAAACAGCCCGCGCGGACGGATCAGCAGCACGACCAGAAACGCCACGTGCCCGGCGAGGATCTGCCATTCGGGGTTGATCGCCGCTCCCACCGTTTGCGCCACACCAATGATCATGCCCCCCGCAAGCGTGCCCCACAGTGACCCCAGACCGCCAATGATCACCGCCTCGAACGCATAGATCAAACGGGCAGGCCCGATGGTCGGATCGAAATTCGCCCGCATCCCGAGGTAAAGCGCCGCAATCGTCACCACGACCAGCGCAATCCCGGTGGCAACCGCGAAAATCCCTTGCGGCCTGATCCCCATCAGGCTGGCCGTCACCGGATCATCCGAGGTCGCCCGAAACGCCCGGCCCAGCGACGTGCGATAGAACACCCAGTTCAGCGCCACGATGACCCCAACTGCCGAGGCAAACGTCAACAACGGCATCACCCCCAGCGTCACCACCCCCAGATCGACCGAAGCCGTCTCCAGCGCCCCCGCGCCCACCCGCCGACTGTCCGCCGAAAACCCCTGCAACAGCACGTTCTGCAGCACGATCGACAGCCCGAAGGTCACCAGCAAGGGCGGCAGGATATCCGGCCCCAGCACCCGGTTCAGCACCACGCGCTGCAATCCCCAGCCAAGGGCGAACATCACCGGCATCGCCACCATCGCCGCGAGAAACGGGTTCATCCCGGTCAGGCTGACCACCAGAAGGATCAGATAGGCCCCCATGACGATCAGATCGCCATGCGCGAGGTTGACCAGCCGCATGATCCCGAACACGAGGCTCAGCCCCGCCGCGAACAGGGCGTAAAGCCCGCCCAGCAGCACGCCTTGGGCAATCGTGTCGATCCAGTTCATGCATGTGCCCCGAAATAGGCATCATGGATCGCCTCGCGGCTGAGCGTCGCGGGTGCACCCGACAGCGTGACCCGCCCCTCCATCATGCAATAGACGTGATCGGCGACCTTCATCGCCTGGCCGATGTCCTGCTCGACCAGCACGACGGACGCCCCCGTCGCCTTGATCTGCGGCAATGCCGCATAGATGTCGCGGATCATCACCGGAGCCAGACCCAGCGAAATCTCGTCACACAGCAGCACGCGCGGGTTCGACATCAGCGCGCGACCGATGGCGACCATCTGCTGCTGGCCCCCCGACAGCGCGGTGCCGGGCGACAGACGGCGCTCCCTCAGGATCGGAAACAGCGCATAAACCGTCTGCAGCCACCAATGCCCCGCAGCACGGCGCCCGTAAGCCCCGATCAGCAGGTTCTCCTCGATGCTCAAGGATGGAAACAACCGCCGCCCTTCGGGCACCATGGCAATCCCCAACCGCGTGATTTCATCCGCCGGCAGCGCCCCTACCGCCCGCCCGTCGAACAGCACCTGATCCGGCGCATTCCGCAGCACCCCGGAAACCGAGCACATCAGGGTGGTCTTGCCCGCGCCGTTGGCCCCGATGATCGCCACCGTCTGACCCTGTGCCAACGCGATATCCACCCCGAACAGCGCCTGAAAATCGCCGTACCTCGCAGTCCGGCCCCGGGTCTCGAGCAGTGTCATACCTCGATCCCCAGATAAATTTCGCGCACTTCCCGGCTGGCCATGATCGCCGCAGGCTCGCCCAACCCGATGACGCGCCCGAAATCCAGCACCAGCAATCGCTCGACCACCGAGGTCAGCGCATGCAGCGCATGCTCGATCCAGATGATCGGCACGCCCTCGGCATGGATGCGGCGAATGGTGGCGATCAGGGCCTGACATTCGCCTTCGGTCAGCCCGCCCGCGATCTCATCCAGCAACAGCAGCTTCGGTTGCGTCGCCATCGCGCGCGTCAGTTCCAGCCGTTTGCGCCCCAGAAGGCTGAGCGAGCCCGCCGTCTGGTTCGCCCGGTCGATCAACTCGCACCGCTCCAGAATATCGGCACACAGGGCGGTCACGCTGCGTTCCGGCAGGCCCGACCCGTAACTCGCGGCCACCACGAGGTTTTCGAATACGGTCAGACTGGAAAACGGCTGCGAGATCTGAAAGCTGCGCCCCACGCCCATCAGGCAACGCTGCATCGGCGATACGCGCGTCACATCCCGCCCGTCGAAGGTGACCATGCCGCGATCCACCAGAATATTCCCGGTGATCAGGTTGAACAGCGTCGATTTGCCCGCCCCGTTCGGCCCGATGATGCCCAGAGCCTGCCCCGATGGCACATCAAAGGACACTGCATCGGTGAATGCCGTCCGTGGCATAAAGCACCTCGACCCCATGCGCGATGGCGTTCAGCGCCGAGGTCACGGTCATCTGCGCAGGCAGGGTCAGCGTCAGGTCGACATCGTAGATCACCACCTCTGGCCGGATCGCCGGATCGCGACGCGTTGTTTTCCGACCCCCGGCGGTTTCGCCCAGAATGTCGGTCATCTCGGACCCGGCACAGATCGTGGGCACCACCACCTGATCGGCTCCGGTGCGCAGCGCGATGGCCTTGGCAAGCCCGATGGCGGACCCGCCCCCCACCGCCACCACGCAATCTGCCCCCGCCGCCTGGTAAGCTGCGACGGCCGCCTCCGAAACCTCGACCGGCGTGTGCATCGTGGCGTCGGTGAACACCCCCGCCGCCAAGGGCCCCAAGGCGGCTGCCAGCGCCCGCGCCTCGACCGCCTGATGCGGGGTTGACAGGATCAACGCCGCCGTATGACCCAATCGCGCCACCTCTGGCCCAACCTGCCCCAGCGTCCCGCGTCCAAAGATCACCCGGCTGGAAATGCCGGGAAAGGTAAAGCCGTCAAGCAAGGACATTTGCATCTCCTTCAAACACCGGCGCACGCAGGGCGGGCATCACCGGCACTCTCCACCCGTTCGTGCGGAATGCCGCAGGGATGGCAGAACGCCAGCCGATCCGTCCCGAATTGCGCGGTCTTTTCGGCCGCGATCCCGCGGTCGTTCAACCGGTTGACCCGGAAGTCCGACGCCGCCACCGGAATCGCCTGTTGCATGATCCTGGACGGGATGGACCCGTGACGGCCACAGATCGCGGGCTTGCGGAACGGAAAGGTCGTGATGATGGTCGAAGCGTCGCCGCTGTGCGCGCCATGGCAAACATGACAGACCGGCAGCGCCCCGTCAAACAGCCCGGTGCGTTTAACGGAATGCCGTCCCGGGGTTCTGGTCTGAAAATCATCGTCTTCCCGCACGCCATCGGTGGACGGGGTCAGATGGTGATAGCCGGTGATCGGCGACATCGGGGGCTCCTGTGGCTCAACTCGGGTCTTGGCCAGGCATCACCCGGGCCAGAACGAAACGGAAATCCACGGTCCAGCCGTGGCCGGGCGCGGGCGCAAAGGTCGCCAGCAGCGCCGGGTGCACGGCAAACAACGGGTCGCGGTCGATCGCAGGGTCGGCGCGGTCAAACACATGCGTGGTCAGGGTCTGATAGTCGGGCGCGGTGATGCGAAAATGCAGATGCGCTGGCCGAACCGGGGCAATGCCCAACCGCGCCAGCAGCCGCCCCACAGGCCCGTCCTGCGGGATGGAATACCCTGCCGGCTTGATGCTGCGCAGCGTCAGCCGACCCTCCGGTCCCGTGCGGTAGGTGCCGCGCAGGTTGAACTCGGGTTGCAAATCGGGCTCCTGGTTTTCATAAACGCCCCGGGCATTTGCCTGCCAGACCTCGACCACTGCGCCGTTCATGCCGGTGCCGTCCGGATCGGCCACAACGGCGTGCAGCGTCATCGGATCCCCCTGCCCGTCAAGCGAGATGCTGTCGCCGTCGGCCCGCAGCGGCGCGCCGGGGCGGTAAAACGGCCCGGTCAGCGTGTTGGGCGTGGCCCCGGCCGGGCGGTGGGTGTTGTGATCCTCGATGGCGCCGGTCAGCCCCAGCACGTCGGCCAGCAGCACCCATTCCTGCCGGTTGTCGTCGCAGGCCCGGCCCACATCTGTCAGAAAGCCCACGATCGCTTTCAGATCGGCGCGGCTGGCATTGGTCAGCCGGATCAGCGCTCCCAGATCGGCCAGCAGCACCGCCAGTGCATCGGCCAACCGGCGGTCGCGGGCATCGGCGGTGCGCGCGGCAAAGGCCTGCACGAAGGGCAACTGCGTATCGGTCTGCCCGTCCATCCTGCCGCTGCCCCTCCCAAAGCGCTGATGACCCGACATTACTGGCTGCAATCCGCTTGAGGATCATTTTGTTCCCGATTAACATACCAACTTGATATGAAGATCGAAGAGCGCCACCTTGCCCAACTGGCTGCCGTCGTCGAAGCAGGCGGTGTCACCGAAGGCGCGGCGCTGATCGGGTTGTCGCAGCCCGCCGTGTCGCGCACACTTGCCGCGATCGAGGCGCGTCTGGGCGAGGCCTTGTTCGAACCGGGCCGCCGTCCTTTGGTGCCCACCTTGCTGAACCGCCAGCTTGCCGCGCATGGCAAGGTGATCTGGGAGGCGTCGCGCAAGGCCGGCGAAACCGTGCAGAGTTTCCGGCGGGGCAGTCTGGGCACGGTCCGTGTCGCGGGCGTGCCGTTCTTCATGGATTGCTACATAAGCCGGATGATCGGCGCGTTCCAGCGGCTGGAGCCGGACGCGTTGCCCTGGTCATACCGTCATTCCGGGCTGATACCGCTGCTCCAGACATTGCAAGCCTGAAGCGTTCCCACGAAAAAAAATCCCGATCTGCGGCGTGGCCGTGACAGCGATGACCGTCGCGCTGTCGGCCCGGGATCTGCCGCAGGCCGACATTGCCTGGTTCCAGGCCGGTCCGGCGATCATCGCGGCGTGCCTTTCCGTTCAGCCGAACACCACCAGGGCCAAGGCGCAACCAGATCGAAGAAGCCAAGGCGCTTGGTGCGCAGGTTGTCGAAGGCGAGGCGGACTTCACCGCCCTGACCCTTGGCATGGCGCAGGCCCCGGTGTCTGCGGGCGGGATCTTTGCCCCCGCGCCCCGCACCGGTCCGCCGGTCGACGCCGATGCGCATGCCGATGCCGCCTTTAGGGTCACCGGGCGGATGGCACCGACCGGCAGCCCCTGTGACCGCGCCATCCTCGTCCCGGTCGAGGCGGTCTGGCAGGTTCACGGTCCGGCCGACGGAGCCGCCCCGGGCACCGGGCACCCCGATGATGAAACGCAAGGCGATGGCGCCCCGGCGGAGCCTGCAGAGCCGGTCGGGCATGTCTTGTCAGCCTGACCCCGGGTCTGGCGCTGCTGCCGGCCTATGCCGCCATCCGCCGCCCCGTGCTGCCCGACCTGCGGGCCTGAGCGCGCGATACCTGTGCCGTTACCGGTCACAGATCCACCGGCTGTGTCCGTCCGAAAAGCGCAGGTCCGCCGTGCCCCGGCGAGTGGACTTTGCGATGTCGGACACGACCTTCGAAGACCCGCACCCGGCCGCCCGCCAGATCTTCGGAAGTCTGGAGAGGGCGGCCAACTCCATTCCCTTGTAACAACCAGTGCCATTCAGATAGAATACACCCATAAAAACAATTGCTTGATGCCTTTATCATCGAGGCGCTTGTATCAGCCTGTTGCAAGATGTAGCAGTCAATTGCGCCGTTTTGGGCGGGTTGGATGTGGGGGCAAAAAATGCCGAGACGTGCCAAGGAACTTTCCGCAGTCGAGATAAGACGCCTTGGCCATGGCGTTCACAACGTCGGCGGGGTGGCCGGTCTGCTGATGCAGGTTGCAGACAGCGGGGCGCAGTCCTGGCTGTTGCGCGTCCGGATCGGCGACAAGCGGCGGGAAATCGGCCTTGGTCCTTTTCCCGAGGTTGGCCTTGCCAGAGCGCGTGAGAGGGCCGCCGAGGCCAAGGAGGCGATCCGCAGCGGCACCGACCCGGTGGAAGCACGCAAGGCCGCCAGATCGGCGCTGGTGGCGTCACAGCGGCATGGTCTGACCTTCGCCGAGGCTTTCGAGCAATTCGCGGCCAAGAAGCTGCCCGAACTGGCGACCGACCGTTACCGCGATCAGTGGCGCGGGACGGTGGAGAAATACGCCATACCCGAACTTGGCAAGATGCTGGTACGCGACATCACCCGCGAAGATGTGTTGCGGGTTTTGCACCCGATCTGGGAAACCCGGACAGAGACCGCGACCAAGCTGCGCCAGAGGATCGAAAAGACGCTGGATTATGCCAAGGCGGCAGGACACCGGACAGGCGACAACCCGGCGGCATGGCGGGGCAATCTGGAACTGGCGTTGTCGGCACCCGGCAAGATTGCACCGAAAGAGAATTATCCGGCCTTGCAACTGGACGATGCCGCGCGCTGGTGGATCGACTTGCAGGCAAGGGATGGCATCGGCGCAATGGCCTTGGCCTTTCAGTCGCTGACAGCATCCCGCACCGGAGCCGTGCGTTTTGCCACATGGGGGGAAATCGACCTGAGGGCGCGCCTATGGACGATCCAGCCGGGGCGGCAATCGTCCAAGATCCCCGCGACCGGCAAGCCGCACCGCGTGCCGCTGACCGATGCCATGGTGGCGCTGCTGGAATCCGTGCCGCGCCTGGGCGATCTTGTGTTCAGCGCAACCTGTGGCGGCAGCCTGTCCGATGCGACCATGGGCAAGGTCATGCGCGTGATCCATGAGGCCGACCTAAAGGCAGGCGGCAAGGGCTTTGCGGACGCGCGGACAGGCGAACAAGCCGTGCCTCATGGGATGCGCAGTTGCTTCCGCGTCTGGGTGACAGAGCGCACCAGCTTTGACGGCGACTTGGCGGAATATGCACTGGCGCACGTGGTCGGCAGCAAGGTCCGGCAGGCTTATGACCGATCCGACCTGCTGGAAAAGCGGCGGGCCATGATGGAGGCTTGGGGCCGCTTTCTAATGGGTGAGGCCGGGGCCACGGTTATCAGGATCGGGGCGGCGCAATGACCGAATGGGGCATTCCCGACTGGCGCGACGCGGCGGCTTATGGAGATGTGAAGCGATGGACACTGGACCGCTGGCGCTGGGAATTTCTGCGGCGACGAGAAGACTTGCGGCAGGAATTCGATGCTGGATCGGCGGCAGAATATCAAAGGCAAATCGTTCACTTTGGCCAGCATCCGGAACAATTCCCCTATGGCCGGGCTTTGGAGCCGTCCGAACCGGGCTCCTATGTAATCAGCATGAACATCGTCGCGGGCCTTCCATGCGCGTTGCCGAATCCCCGTATCGGCGATCAGCCCGGCTATTGCATCGCCAATCCAGACCCCCCCGATAACTGGACCACGTTTTGCGCCGACGATGTGCCCGATGGTTTTCTGCGCTTTGACTTCGACCTGCGAAAGCCGCTGCAACCGCAAGTGAAGCTGGCGGCGGCGGCTTTGAAACGGCACTAGAAGAAACGTCTTGGCAATCTTCTGCAAGTCCGGCGGCAACCCAAGAAATGGCTTGGGTATCTGCGCGCGTTGGACGCCCGCGAGGCTGGTGCTTCATTGGCGACGATATCAGCGCTTTACCCGGCCACGGCGCAAACAGAACAAGCCGCGCGCGATACATGGAAAGCGGCGGACGCCCTGCGAATTAATTTCTGAAATTGTTTCGCAATTTCGCGCATGTCTGATTCGTGATTACAAGAAACTCTGTAACAAGGGGTTTCAATATGCGCGACATATATCTAAGCGACACCGATCTTGCGGGGCGCTATCGCGTCAGCCGCAATACAATCTGGCGCTGGCACAGGGAGAGCCGGGAATTCCCCCGTGCCGTAAGTTTGTCGCCCGGATGGGCTTTGTTGCACAAATCCCATGAGGGATTCATCTTGCGAATCCAGTGTGGTAGCTGGGCTGCATGAGCAAACCCACATCTCCCGCCTACAAGACCAAGAACTGGCCCGCATACAGTGA
>Ga0105044_10000991_pt1 | contig 36856 bp, 27 predicted proteins | sample MAT01_FD_78092 | JGI IMG/M metagenome (GOLD analysis project Ga0105044, IMG submission 78092) | Freshwater microbial communities from Lake Fryxell liftoff mats and glacier meltwater in Antarctica - MAT-01 | ecosystem: Environmental > Aquatic > Freshwater > Ice > Liftoff microbial mat | place...
ACTTCTCACTTCTCACTTCTCACTTCTCACTTCTCACTTCTCACTTCTCACTTCTCACTTCTCACTTCTCACTTCTCACTTCTCACTTAACTTCTCACTTCTCACTTCTCACTTCTCACTTCTCACTTCTCACTTCTCACTTTACTAAGTATTCCCGCCCACACGGCACAGATCGCAAGTCCTGCGGTTTCCCTTTCCACTTCGCCGCCCCACCACTGACCTGTTGTTTGGCTATACGAGATAATCGTCCATCCAACGAAGAAGAGCATGGTGATGAGTGGCGCGTAGTGCATAAACCTTGACGCGTGAGGAGTGCCCGCAGCTGGCGACGCTCGTTGAAAGGCAGAGCGATATGAGAGGAAGGCCATCCAACCATAGACGGGAATCCAGACGTAGGGATCGGGGTCGTTGTATTGCAGTGCTGCGAAGGCAACAAAGATGACTCCCATGACAATTGAAACGTAGCGCATGTGGTCGCGAAATGAGTGGTAGATTCGTCGCAACGAAACTACTCACGGGGAACGAATGCGATATCACCTTTTTGGACGGAGCGGACTTCGGGTTTCAGAATTGGCATTGGGAACGATGACGTTCGGGACTGAATGGGGCTATGGAGCGGACAGAGAAACATCAAGGGCGATCTTCGACAGGTATGCTGAATCTGGTGGTACGTTCATCGACACGGCCAATCGATACACCGAGGGAACGAGCGAAACCTACGTGGGTGAATTCATAGCGGCGGATCGTGATCATTTCGTGGTCGCCACGAAGTATTCACTTCAAACCCGTCTCGGTGATTTGAACGCTGCCGGCAACCACAAGAAGAACATGGTTCGAAGTGTTGAAGCTTCGCTCCGTCGGTTGAACACAGACTATATCGATGTGTACTGGCTTCATGCTTGGGACTTTACCACGCCGGAAGAAGAAGTTATGCGGTCTCTTGACGACCTCGTTCGAAGCGGCAAGGTTCTTCATGTTGGTGTAAGCGATACACCTGCGTGGGTAGTGGCCAAGTGCAATACGCTTGCAGAACTCAGAGGATGGTCGCAGTTCGTTGGTTTGCAGATCGAGTATTCGCTCGTGCGTCGAGACGCCGAACGTGACCTTCTGCCGATGGCTGCCGCCTATGGCATGCACGTTACTCCATGGTCTCCGCTTGGTGCAGGCGTGCTCAGTGGAAAGTACCTTACGTCTTCAAACGTTGTTGGCGCGCGTCTCAAACCCGAATCGCTCCGCCTCAGCGCATCGAACATTGCCATTGCAACAGAGGTTGCAGCAGTTGCAGCCGAGATTGGATGCACATCTCCACAGGTTGCACTTGCTTGGATACGGCAACAACAGCCGGGCGCCATTCCGATTCTGGGTGTGCGGTCTGTGGAACAGCTCGACGATAATCTTCAATGCATCAACATTGTACTTTCTAGCGCACACATGGATCGCCTGAACACCGTATCGGCAATCGTCTTAGGCTTCCCACACGATATGCTGGCGGCAGAGAACATTCAAAACATGCTGTTTTCATCGATGTCGAACGCACTCGATCGATAGTCGCACGAATATCTACAACAACGCCAGGGCCACAAACACAAAGCCGGCGCCACCTACGATGCGATGCCGCATGTAACGCGATGGGCAGAATGGTAAGGTGGCAAGGCAGCATAGCGATGCTATGAGTGGCCACGACGGCGCAGAGATTGCGGCGAAGAGGGTTGTTGCACAGGTAAAGAAGAAGGCGACGTGATGAAGTCTACCAAACCGGCACTGCGTTGTTGCTGCGATGATGCCGAGCGACATCGTTGCCGCATAGACAAACGTTGCCGCGAGAGTAGGTGCTGAAATCATTTCACTGAATTGGACGTTCCCACAATGGCAACATCTCGTTTCGCTACGATCACGTCTGTTCGCAATATGAATGCAGGAATGAACATCTGTAGTCGCGCTCGATTAGCAACGAGTACGGAGTCGCTCACATGCGGTAACGAAACTGTGTCTAGAAATCCGCGAAGGCGACGGCGACGTGAAGCATCTACGCTCAGTTCGCGCCACTGTTTGTTCCCAACGCTGGCTCGAAGTCCATACAACGTCATCGTTCGAATCCAACTGTATTCACTCGTGGATTTGACATGTTGGTTGAACAATGTTGCCAAGTGTTCGGCCATTGGCTTTGGTCGTTCATCTAGTGAGTCTAGTGCGCGCAACACATCCAAAGCGAACTGAAGCTGTGCCATGGTGAGCACCGAGTCTGCTGGCGGTACGTACAACTCGCGATTGATGATTTTCGTGGTAACGGTTGTATCGGCAAGAATGGATGCGCCTTCGAGCGACATTTGCGCTTCTTGCATACACGCCCTGAACTGCAGAAACAAATAGGCTCCTGCAAGAAATGTCAGCGCCACAAAGACACGACGTCCGTATTGCTTCGAGATCTTACGTTGCGGACTCATGCACCACCGAGCGTTCTTCGAAGAGCGCCTCTACAAATGTGGACGGAGAGAATACTTGCAGATCGTCGATCTTCTCGCCTACTCCAATGTACCGCACTGGCATACTCAAGGCATCAGCTATGGCGAGCACCGCTCCACCCTTTGCCGTTCCGTCGAGTTTCGTCAGGATGAGGCCTGTGATGGGTGCCACCTTGGTGAACTCTCTCGCTTGTTGTAATGCATTCTGTCCGGTTGTCGCATCCAACACGAGAAAGATATCGTTGGGTACGTCGGCCTTTATTTTTTTCATGACACGACTGATCTTTTCGAGCTCTTGCATCAGTCCTTGCTTGTTATGCAACCTGCCGGCCGTATCGATGATCACCACGTCTACATCTCTACTCACAGCTGCCTTCATTGTATCGTAGGCAACGGCAGCAGGATCTGCGCCTTGTTGTTGCTGGATGATATCTACACCCGCTCGCGTAGCCCACACTTCTAGCTGCTCATTGGCAGCTGCGCGGAACGTATCGGCTGCACCGATCAAGACCTTCTTCCCTGCCACCTTATAGTTGTGCGCCAGCTTTCCGATGGTGGTGGTTTTGCCCACTCCGTTCACACCGATCACCATGATCACATGCGGTTTGTTGGTGGCATCGATCTCGAACGCAGCATCGTTTGCTGCAGAGGGCGACGTGGACAGTAGGCTTTGAATTTCCTGCTTCAGAATCTCGGTGATCACCGACGCGTCTTCGAGTTTCTCGTCACGCACACGGATCTTGAGTCGGTCGATCAGCTTCTCCGACGTAGACACGCCCACGTCGCTCGTGATCAGAATCTCTTCGATCTCTGCCAACAGCGCTGCATCGATCTTTCTTCCGGCGAACAAGACCGTGCGCAATTTGCTCACGAACGTGTCGCGCGTTTTTGTGAGTCCTTCAGACAGTCGGTCGAAGGTTTTCTTGATCTTGTCGAACAATCCCATAGAGTCTCTTTCCGTAAGACCACAAAGATACGACCATCAGCACGCTGCTGAGGACGATCAGCCAGAAGACGGCCGTTCCCGACGTAACCATTGCCACAACACCCGTGAGGGCAACAGCAGACACGGCGAACTTACCCGACCACAGCGACGGCAGAATCTCTTTTTGATAGCGCCGAGCCCATATTCCGGCAACAACGATGATCACATCTCGCGCCACCACACAGGCCACAAACCAAAGTGGGAGCCGTTCTTGCCACAGCAGAATCACCACCACGGCACCAACGAGAATCTTGTCGGCCACGGGATCCAGCACCTTCCCCCATTCGCTGACGGTGTTGGTCTTTCTTGCGATCCACCCGTCAAGCCAGTCTGTTCCTGATGCCGCAAAGCACACCATCATCGCCACAATAGGTTGGTCGTGCAGAAGAAACCATACCACAGGAATCGTCAAAACGGCGCGAAACATGCTCACAGCGTTCGATGATGTCCAAAACCGATGATTGATGGGAGTCATGCTGTGCGTTTGGAAAAGAGGAGAACAGACAAGAGCGTAGCGCTAACACCGAGACCAAACCACAGTGGTGCCGATACGTCCAAGTGCGAAGCTACGGACGGTACCAGCAAGAGCAACATGGTGACAATGGAAACGGCCAAGGGTATGAGCATCATTGGTACAATGGCCTCGCGAATGCGTGATGCATGCCGCGAGTAGGAAAGAATCATGGGAAGGAGCAAGGGAGGCAAGGCAAGAGAGGCAGCGTTGAAAAGTAGATCGACCACCGAAGGTACAAGCCACGCTGCGAGGCAGCTGAGGACTGTCGACACGAGGAGGCCTTGACGGATGGAGTGGAGAGATGGTGTGCGACGCATGGGATCGATGATCGATCGGCCGATGATGGTGGCGCTTACGAGGGCATATCCGTCGAGCGTCGACATAACAGCGGCGATAACGCCTGCTGCGAACAATCCCTTCCATGCCGTAGGGAGAACGGTCTCGGAAAGGGCGATGTAGGTGTCAACCGGACTTCCCGTGGATGTATAGGCAACGGCATAGAGAGCAGTGCTGATCGTGAGTAGGTCGAAGAGCATCCAACCCAGAACACTATACAGCATTCCATTTCGAGCAACAGCCGGGGTGGCTGCGGCTGCCGTGCGCACATGGAAGTTCGGATCGATGAAGGTTTGCAATGCAACAACCCACCAACCCACAATGAAGAGCCACGAGGCGTGACCCGGTATTTCACGGTGCAGCGTTGGGAGCGTGGCGAACATGGTATCAAAACTTCCGAACGTTTCGATCGAAAACATCAAGAGCACCCCGAAGCCTACATACATCAGTACTGTTTGCACAACATTGGCGCAGACGTCGCTACGGAGTCCACCCTTATACACATAGGCCATAGACACAACGGCGCTCACAGCGAGAGACGGGAGAAAACCCCATCCGCTGATGCTCTCAACGAACGATGCGATCATGAGCATGTAGGCCGCGGGCACAGTGATGCCGAGCATGATCACCGATGCGATCGACGATGCCTTGCCGCCATACACTCCCTTGAATTGTTCTGGAATGGTGAACGATGTTGATCGTCGGATCTTTCCAGTGAGTGCCAATGCGTAGACCACGGCAGCGATGTAGTACGGGACCCCAAAACAGAGGATGGTAACGAGGCCGTAACGATGCACGAACTCCCCAATACCGAGGATTGCGCCGTACCACGTGGCGATGAGTGTGCAGATGAAGAGCGGCAACGTGAGTGAACGTCCCGCGAGTACGTAGTCTGTCTCGGTACGCATCGTACGACGTGCACCAAGCCAACCCGCTCCCGCCACCAGAAGCAACGAGACAACGATCACCACGTAGTCGAGTGCGTGTAGGTGAAGTTGCATGCTAGATATTCTTCAGAAATGTACGGCGGTGAACGTCGGACGCACCGTGCTGACGGATTATCGTGCGATGCAGGACGGTGCCGTAGCCTTTATGTCGTTCAAAACCGTACACAGGGAAGGCAAGGGCGAGGTCGCGCATGAACGCATCTCGAAAAACCTTTGCAAGGATCGATGCGGCTGCAATACTCACGCTAAGACTATCACCCGAGATAATCGTGGTGTGCGGGATGTGGTACGGCCTGAACCGGTTTCCGTCTATGAGAAGGTGGGAGGGCTCAAGGGAAAGTCCGTCGATCGCCCCGTGCATCGCATCAAACGTTGCTTGAAGAATGTTCACGTCGTCGATACGGCCGTGACCAATGGCACATACATGCCAGCAACGTGCATGCAGTTTGATCTCGCGAGACAACCTCTCGCGAGCTGCAGCGGTCAACAGTTTAGAATCGCGCAAACCGGATGGGACCGACGTGGGATCGAGGATGACGGCTGCGGCCACAACCGGACCTGCCAGCGCGCCCCTACCGGCTTCGTCGACGCCGGCAACGAGTAGGGCATTGGTCCAATGAGGACGTTCGTAGGAGTCGGATGGAAAGGGATTGGCCACTAGGGCCAAACTTACGACCGTTCTGTGATGAGCTTCAAGAATTCATTGCGCAATGCTTGATTTGTGGCCAATTCGCCGCGCATAACACTCGTGACCATTTCGGCATTCTCGTTTGCCTCTACGCCACGTGCGATCATGCAATAGTGCTTGCTCCTGATCACCACACCAAGGGAAAGTGGGTCGAGAAGTTCCGTCAAGTAGTCTGCGATTTGCTCCCCGAGCTCCTCTTGGATCTGCCCACGGCGCGAGAACCATTCTACAACTCGCGTGAGCTTCGAAAGTCCGATAACTTTATCCTTGGGGGTGTAGCCAATGGCACAGTTTCCGCTAATGGCCTGCCAATGGTGTGAGCACACGCTCATCACCTTGATACCCTTGCTGATCACGAGTTCATCCACTTCTTTTCGATTTGGGAACACGGTGATGCGTGGTGGCGCAGAAAATCGCCCACCAAAAAGCTCGTTCACCCACATTTTTGCAAGGCGGAAAGGGGTATCCGTTGAATTCGGATCATTACGGTCGATTCGAAGGATATCAAAGACCTCGGAGAACTTCTTCTCGAGTTGGGCGATCATGTATTCGCGTTCATCCGCAGGGATCTCTTTGTTCCCATTGGCGTCGAACAGCTCATGACCTTCTGCATTCGTTTTCGGAAACAGTAGTCCCTGTCTGAGGAGATTATGTTTGAGTTCTTCATCATCAAGGTCGAGCAACATCGGTTGGCTTCGATCGGATCTCATACTACTATCCTTTCTTGGTGCTCGGCAACTTCTTTGTATCGGGGTATCGATACGGGTTCGCCAAAGTACTCGCAAAAATTCTGTTCGGACTCGAATAACCGTATCGAGTGTAAATCGCTAGTGGGCAGTTGGTTCTCGAGCTGTTGCCAGAAGAGGATCGCTAGGTTCTCGACGGTGGGGATCACGCCATGAAGGAAATCGACGTCGAAATTCAGGTGTTTATGGTCGACTTTGTCAATCACGGCCTCGTCCAGGATATCCCGAAGTTTCTTCAGATCGATCACGTAGCCCGTGGCCGGATCGGGCAGACCCTTCACTGTCACTTCGATCACGTAGTTATGTCCGTGCCCGAAATAATTGTTGCACTTGTCGAACGTCGCCTCGTTTTGTGCATCGGTAAACGTTGGGTTAAACAACCGATGAGAAGCCGAGAAATGTGCTTTTCGAGTAACGTAGACCATGGGAGCTTCTCCTGGATAGAGTCGATACAATCGTGGAAACCTGGTAACAACAATCAAAGGTTCCCCTAGACGAAGCTACGAGAACAAAGTTTTTTATGCTACACATCTAAATTGGAGCGAGTTTTGCAGATAATGAAGATGTTTTTGTTCCTGTTCCTCGCCTTGTGCGCCCTCTCTGCATCTGCGCGTTCTGTAGACTCTCTTCTTCGTGACCTAGGCAAGGGCATGGAGACGATCCATTGCGAGGGAACGGTGAACGCAACCGGTGAGCAGAACATTCAGGGAATTCCGTTCTCTGCCGTCATTGCCAACCGAGATTCATTCAACATCACGATGAGTGGCCCCTTCGGCATCACGGCAGCAAAACTGTATGCTACGCGCGATTCCTTCGTCTTCGTGAACTACTTCATGCAGCAGGTGTTCGACGGAAAGAATGATGCACCTACGGTGGCTACGGCCATGCCGTTTGGCATTACGATCACCGACCTCTTTGCTTTGCTCAAGGGACAAGTACCCGGAGATGTTTCGCGGTTCAGTGTGCACAGTGTTCGGAACGACAGCACCGTACTCTTTGTGTGCAAGCAGGACGCACAGACAGAGTTTGTCCTTGTTGACACGGTACGCACAACGCTCGTGCAGTATCAGAGTCGAGACAGCCACGGCGTGCTCAAAGTGAACGTCACCTACGCAGACTTTCACATGGTGGACGATCACCCATTTTCCTATGCCGTCGAAGTTGCCGTAGATGACAAGCGTCAGACCATGTCGTTCCGAATGACGTCTGTCCATGTCAACCACCCTATCACCTCGCCCCTTTCCATCGGCATCCCTGCTTCCTTCACACGGACCACGTTCCGGTGAACTTCTTCGTCTCGGCGTTTGTCGCGATCGCATTCCTTGTTGGGATGACGAACGTGCATGCGCAGCCGGTAGACACGGTACGGACGGGTGGCTCAGATACCGTGATCGTGTTCACGGCCAGAGACTCGGTTCACTTTGATGTGACGAAGAAGTCCATGCGACTTCGCGGCAAGGCCGACGTGGTCAACCGCACCCAAACGCTGAAGGCAGAGGTCATTGAGATCCTCTTTGATGAGTCGCTTATCAAAGCACGCGGTGTGAAGGACTCAAATGGAACAACAACAGGTTCGCCGATCTTCAAGGACAATGGCGAGGAGTATGCCGGAGAAGCCATTCTCTTCAACCTGACGACGCGTAAAGGTAAAGTGACCATGGGTGAGACGGCCATTCAGGGCGGATTCTATTACGGCTCTGCCATTAAACGCGTAGACGAGAACACGGTGTATGTAGAGAACGGGTGTTTTACAACGTGCGCTGCGCCGCATCCACACTTCTACTTCTCATCGCCGCAGATGAAGGCCGTTTTGAACGACAAGGTCTATCTCGATCCGATTATCTTTTATGTAGAAGATATTCCCGTGTTTGCTCTTCCTATCGGCATGTACTTCAGCACACAGCGTGGACGCCAGAGTGGATTCGTGCTTCCGGTACCAGTGTTAAGCAGCAGCAGAGGACTGACTCTGCAGAAGATCGGATACTATTGGGCCGTGAGCGACTACTTCGATACGGAGTTTTTGTCTGATCTCAGCTCGAAGGGTGGCATCGTGTTATACAACAACAGTCGATACGCCATACGGGACGTGATGGATGGACATTTGGAATTGAAGGGCGGAATGACTCGAGACGACCCAGATGCGGGGTTCACGCGTGACTATCAGGTGCAATGGGCGCACAACCAATCACTTCGTCCCAAAGAGTTCTTCGTTGCATCGTTGAATTTTCAGTCAACGTCGTTTTATCAGAACACGTCCATTAACGTGAATGATCGACTGCGTCAGAATGCTCGAACGAACGTGTCGTACCAGCGGACGTTTTGGAATGGACACACCTTGAATGCCGGCTACAACCGAGATCAGAACCTGTCTACCAACTCCATCACTCAGAATCCGGTTGTCTCGTACGCCATTCCGAATTTTGCACCATTGCGCGGCGTTATCGATCCGACGCATTGGCTCAGTGATCTTTCCTTGAGCCTTCGCGTGAATGGTCGATATACAACAAGTTCATCGCGCGCTACAGTGAGCGATACGTTTAGGTTCTCGGAAAACGGTGGCGTTGAACTTCGCCCATCCCTTACAGTGACGCCGAAACTTGGATACATTACGTTTCAGCCGACCGTAAACTATTCGGAGAATTGGTATTTCCAACGCTACACACAGTCGGTGAATGTAGCAGATAGCTCGATCGTCACACAACGTGAAAAAGGTTTCTTTCGCGAGTACACGTATTCTGTGGGTATGAGTGCGAGTACGTTTCTGTATGCAACCGGACATCCGAAACTCTTTGGCATTGAAGCGTTCCGACATACACTGCAGCCATCCATCGGACTGACGTTCGTGCCCGATCAGTCGGGGTCGAGCGATGGATTCTATGGTCGGTACGTATCTCCCATCACGAACAAAGAAGTGGTCTACAATTACTATTCGAACAACGGCCTTTCGTCGATCGCATCATCTCGACGTCAGCTCAATCTTTCGATGAATCTGTTGAATCGGTTTGAAGTGAAAGGCGCCGGAACAGATTCGACTCCAGCAAAGCGACTCGAAGTGCTCACCTTTTCGGCCAGTGGCTCGTACAACATGGTGGCCGACTCCTTGCGGATGAGCGACATCTTCTTCAACGTCCGCACTCCACTTCTCGATATTGTCTCATTCTCCAGCAATTTCTCTTGTAGTATCTATGATCAAGCGCAGGTAGCAAATGCTGCAACCGGTAAAAGCGAATGGCAAGATGTTGGACAAACACTCCTCGCAAATGGACAAGGCTTCCTTCGGTTGAAGACCGTGAGTTTTCAGCTTGGCACCAGGTTCTCTTCTTCGGGCGTATCATTTGATCAGCGCACCACATCAGCCGATACATCAAAGAGTGACTCTGTTCATTCGGACCTTGGCGCACGATTCGAGCGTCGATTCAACTACGTCGAACAAGAGCTTGATATCTATGCAGATCGAACCCCCGGATATTCGCCGCTGATCATTCCATGGGACGCAGACGTCAACCTCAGCTATAATCTATCACGCGTGAATCCCGACGTTTCGCTGCAATCTCTACTGATCTCCATGAGTGCCAATATCAGTCTCACTCAAACGTTGAGAGTGTCCGGTCGCGCATCGATCGACCTGATCACGGGTACCGTGAACACCCCAGTGATCGATATTTCTAAGAAACTGCATTGCTGGATTCTCGCCTTGAACTGGGTTCCGTCCGGTGCAAATCGTGGATTCTTCCTCCGGTTTAGTGCTGATGGCGACATGCTCAAAGACCTTCAAATCACGAAACAGAACGTCCCCATCTATAGATGATCGGGAATCTCCATCACCCTTTGTTGTAGTTTTGTGCCTATGTGTGGAATTGTTGGCTATATCGGTCCTCAACAGGCCGCTCCCATCTGTATGAGCGGTCTCAAGCGCATGGAATACCGCGGTTATGATTCTGCTGGTATCTGTGTGCTGCAAGACGGCTCACTGGTTATTGGGAAGAAGGCAGGTAAAGTAGCGGACATGGAGCGCGCCGTCAATCTTTCGGCAATGACTGGCACGCTTGGCATAGGCCATACACGTTGGGCTACGCATGGTGTGCCGAACGATGTGAATGCCCACCCGCATACCGATGCTTCGGGCTCAATCGCCCTGGTGCACAATGGCATCATCGAAAACTATCTCACGATCAAAAAGAAGCTCACGAACGCCGGATACGGCTTCGTGAGTGATACGGATTCCGAAGTTCTTGCCGTGTTCATCGGCATGCTCTACGATCAACTGCACGACTTCGAATTGGCCGTGCGCACGGCCTTGTCTGAGGTTGAAGGGACGTTTGGCGTTGTGGTGATGAGTGCGCACGATCCGGACACACTGATAGCTGCACGCAGAGGGAGTCCACTATTGCTTGGCGTCGGACAAAACGAGTTCGTGATCGCCAGCGATGCGTCGGCCGTGATCTCGCATACCCGGCAAGTGGTGTACCTGCACGAGAACGAAATGGCTATCGTAACGCGCCATGATGGATTCCATACGAAGACCATACTGAATGAAGAAACCCACAGTGTTGTGGAGCAGATCGAGTTTGAGCTCGACGCCATTGAAAAAGGTGGCTTCGATCACTTTATGCTCAAAGAGATCTACGAACAGCCCAATACTTTTCATGATGGTTTTCGCGGCAGACTCCTCATCGAAGAGGGCAATGTGCGACTTGGTGGTTTGCAAGCCGTTGCCGACAAACTGAAGCAAGCCCGACGGATCATCATCACGGCATGTGGAACGAGCTGGCACGCTGGTTTGGCGGGTGAATACATCATTGAGCAACTCGCCAAGATTCCCGTTGAAGTGGAGTATGCAAGCGAGTTCCGATATCGAGATCCGATCATTTATTCGGATGATATCGTCATTGCGATCTCTCAGAGTGGAGAAACAGCAGACACGTTGGCCGCGATTCGCGAGGCCAAGCGCAAAGGCGCGACAGTAATCGGATTTGTGAATGTTGTTGGAAGTACGATTGCGCGCGAGACAGACGCGGGGGTGTACTTGCACGCAGGACCGGAGATAGGAGTTGCTTCGACGAAGGCCTTTACATCGCAACTCTGCATACTCACGCAATTCGCTCTTTATATGGGTAGGATGCGAGATCTGGACGCGCAAACTGGTCGAGAGATCGCCGAAGGCCTTGCCGCCTTACCATCCTTGATTCATCGGTGTTTAGAGCAAGCGCCAGCCGTGCAGGCCATCGCTCTGTCGTACGCAAAGGCTACGAACTTTCTGTACTTAGGACGAGGCGTGAATTTTCCCGCCGCCCTCGAGGGTGCATTAAAGCTCAAAGAGATTTCCTACATCCATGCAGAGGGCTATCCTGCTGCGGAGATGAAGCACGGTCCGATTGCCTTGATCGACGAGAACATGCCCGTGGTCTTCATTGCTCCCAAGGATGAGATCTACGAGAAAGTGATTTCGAACATTCAAGAAGTTCGCGCACGCAACGGCACCGTTATCGCTATTGCAAGCGAAGCTGATACGTTTATCGACGAGGTTGCCGACCACGTGATCCGCATTCCGGAAACGTTGCCACTCCTCACGCCCGTACTCACCTCGATACCACTGCAACTGCTAGCGTACTACATCGCCGTCGAGCGTGGTTGCAACGTGGATATGCCACGCAACCTCGCGAAGAGCGTGACCGTGGAGTGAGCGACATGCACCTTGATGCTGCCCGTGATCTAGCCAACGCTATTCAGTCGCAAGACCGACGCGCACTTGCGCGTGGACTTTCCATTGTCGAAAGCAGCACGGATTCCGATAGAACACTAGCACAAGCACTCTTAGCATCGCTGCCACCTACGACGGTAACCACACGCCGCATTGGGATCACCGGTTCTCCAGGTGTTGGGAAAAGCACCTTTATCGAAACGTTCGGACTTGAACAGATTGCAGCGGGCCAGCGCGTTGCCGTTCTTGCGGTTGATCCTACCAGCAAACGATCTGGCGGTAGTATTCTTGGTGATAAGGTTCGAATGCAGCACTTGTCGGTCCACGACAGCGCCTTTGTACGTCCGTCCCCTTCCCGTCTAGCCTTGGGCGGAGCCACGGCAACTACGCGCGAGTCGATTCTTCTTTGCGAGGCAGCGGGCTACAATACCATCATCGTTGAGACGGTGGGCGTAGGGCAAAGTGAGATCGACGTGGCAGACATGGTAGACATGTTCCTCCTTCTTGTCCTTCCAACCGCAGGAGATGATGTGCAGGCGATCAAGCGTGGCGTTATGGAAGTGGCCGACGCTGTGATCGTAACGAAGGCCGACATCGACGCCGACGCGGCAAGCCGTGCCGTTGCACAATACAGATCGGCTCTACAACTGATGATGCCCTCTCAAGAACAATGGCGGACGGCTGTTTGTGGAGTGAGTTCTCTTGCCGATGAAGGAACACACGTGGTAGGCGAGATCGTCGATGTGTTCTTTCATGACGCGCGCGCTCCCGTCCGAGCACATCGGCGCAATGCACAGCGTATCACTTGGTTCAACAATGCTCTGAGCGACAGATTGGTGGAACTCGTGATCGCAGACCCGACGGTGAGGGTTCGCATAGACGCCGCACGGGCGCAAGTGGAATCCGGACAGCTCATTCCATCTGTTGCAACAGACACAATTTTTTCATCAGCCATCCTAACGATCAACATCACATGAGAGACCATCTCGATCGACTGCAATCAGCAGTGCGCGCATCTGGACTCGACGCGTGGGTACTTTATGATTTTCGCGGGAGCAATACTCTTGCTTGGAAGATTCTCAAACTTGCACCCGATGCGCATTGCACGCGCCGATGGATGATCGTGATTCCCGCAAAGGGCAAGACGGTCAAAATCGTTCATACCATGGAGAAGTTGCCGCTCGATCACATCCGAACGGACACAACGATAGTGTACGACACACATGGATCGTGGGACGCCGCCGTGCGCACAGCCCTTGCTCCTTTCGAGACAGTCGCCCTCGAGTACTCGCCAATGGGCGCGCTTCCGGTGGTCTCTACGGTGGACGGCGGCACGGTGGAATGGCTCAAATCGTTTGTACCTGAGGTTGTTTCTTCTGCAGACCTTCTGCAGGAGTTCACATCAGTACTCAACGAAGACCAGATTGCCGGTAATGCCATCACAGCAGCATTGTTGCGACGTGCAGTCATGAATGCATTCCGACTCATCAGAAGTAAAGTGCAGAACAACGATCCGATCACGGAATACGAAGTTCAGCAACACATTCTGCGCGAATTTGAAATGCACAATCTGATTACCGATCACCCACCAATTGTGGCTATCGGACCGAACGCGTCAAGCCCGCATTATGCACCAACTATTGTTCAAGCCTCACTCATCGAGCGAGACATGATCGTCTTGATTGACGCATGGGTCCGATCGTCCGCTCCTGGAAGCGTGTATGCAGACATCACATGGGTTGGCTATACAGGAAACGTGATTCCGGAAGAAGCCGAACGCTTGTTCGGTGTGATCACCGCCGGACGTGACGCGGCACTACGCCTTGTTCGTGAGCGATTTACGCAGAAGATTCCGATCTATGGTTTTGAAGTTGATCAAGCATGCCGAAGTGTGATCGAAAGGCACGGAAACGGTCCTCTCTTTATCCATCGCACCGGACATAACATCACCGATGAAGTGCACGGCCCCGGTACGAACATGGATGATTTTGAAACACACGACAGCAGACGCGTTCTGCCGGGCACATCGTTTTCCATCGAACCTGGCGTGTATATACAAGACACGTTGGGACTACGCACAGAGATCGACGTGGTGATCTCCCTTGATGGAGATGTCGCGGTTCCAAGTGAGCCCATTCAAACATCAATTCTTCCGTTGCTTGCAGAGACAGATCCAACATTATGATTCGTACGATTGTTTGTTCCATATGCATTCTCGTATCTGCCTTTGTCTGCTCCCCTGCTCAACAGGAAGTGCTGAGTGAGTCGTATACGCTTGCTCAGACCTATGAACGCAGTGGAGACATGCGAAACGCGAGCAGACTGTATCAAGAGTTGTACGGAAAGCGACCGAACGAACAACGGTACTTTGATGGTGTAGTCCGGACGTTGATACACCTTCAGCAGTTTCCGTCGCTCCTGCCTGTGATCGAGCAGCGAATGTCGACGAATCCATCCTTCGACCTTTCTATCCTCGAAGCACAGGTTGCATGGCGAGCTACAGATCAGGCGCATGCAGAACGGGCATGGGAGTCTGCCATACAACTTGGCAAAGCAGATGAAGAGACAACGTATGCCATGATCGCAGAGTCGCAAGCTGGCTTGCTTCTTTTCCAACGGGCAATCGCCTCGTATGTGAAAGCTCGAGCAGCATCTGGAATCCCAACATCCTACAGCATCCCCCTGAGTTCGTTGTATGCTGCCATTGGCGATTACCGAAACGGTATTCTAGAGACCATGTCTGTGTACAACGAATCCGATAATCTTGGACTTGTACAAGGCAGACTCTCTACGTTTATGTTGAACGATACGGCCAAAGCGTATGTGGGGACGATGCTCGAACGGGCAGACGACTCGCCTCAGATATTGCGACTTCGAGCTTGGTACTATCGAGATACCAAACAGTGGGACAAGGCGATCGATCAGACGCGAAAGCTTGACGACGCGCTCAGAACCAATGGTCAGGAAGTTCTTCTCTTTGCCGATGCCATGCGTCGAGAAGGAAACCTCGACGTTGCACAGAAGGCCTACACGACGATTATTTCCACAAAGTCGTTCGAGCGCTTTAAGCTCTCTGCTTTGTATGGATATGCTCGCGTCATGGAGCAAACACTTCGAACACAGCCGCAGTTGAATGCCAAACAGGCAACGGCCATCGTCGAGCAATACCGTTCGATCATCACAACCTATCCGCAACACCCGCTCTCGGCAGAGGCTCTGTATCATATGGCCGTGATCACCGATGAACACCTTCACGATATTGAAGGCGCACGTGATCTGTTCATGCGACTCACCAATCAGTATCGAGGGACCACATCGGCAGCAGACGGTGCCCTGTGTTTGGCAACGCTTTATCTGGTGCTCGACCGTGCGGATCTTGCCGAAAAGACCCTTCTAGACCTTGCCTCCTTTACCCAGTCATCTCTCTCCAATCAACGAGATCTGGCGATCGTGCGACTTGGTGACCTACGATTTTACGATGGAGCCATCGACTCCGCCCTTGTGCTGTATCGCAAGGCCGCTGAGCATCCGGGAAGCGCAGCAGCGAACGACGCCCTGGAACGCATGCTCATTATCGAGCTGGCCGACCGCGATACGGCGGCGGTGCGGATCTACGCTCGAGCCGAATTTCGTGCTACGCAGCGAGCACATAAGGAGGCGGCGGTTCTCTTCGCACAAGCTGCAGACAGTACGCGTGACGCAGATCTGCGCGACCGTTGTCGATTTCAGTCGGCAGAGCAATTTCTACTCTCCGGTGCCACCGGCGAAGCAATGAAACAACTTTCCAGTGTACTAGACCGCATTCCAGATAGTATTTTTGGTGACAAGGCGCTGTATCTGTCTGCAAGCATACAGGAAAAAGCCGGAGATCGAGCAGGGGCCATTCAAACGCTTTCGTTGCTGTTGGCTCAATACCCTCGATCAATCTTGATTCCTGAAACTCGCGACCGTATCCGTCGTTTGCGCGGCGATGCATAAGCATATCAACGAATTCAACCACCGTTTTGTACCGGAGAATACATGGGCTCAATGCCAACCTCATTTCTCGAGATTCCATACGCGCGACTCGATCTTGACCGTCTGAACACATCGTATCAAGAGTTACTTGCCTCCTTCGATTCCGATACCACTGCCAAGGGTCATGTAGAAAGTATCGAACGCTGGAACACCCTTCGAACTGAGATTGCCACAACGCAAGGTCTTGCCGAAGTTCATTACACGCAGAACGTGGCCGACCCTGCTACGAAGGCCGAAAAAGATTTCTACGACAAGTCCAATCCCACCTTGGCAGAATGGAATAAAGCCGTTTCTGAAAAGGTGCTGGCCTCGCCCCACCGAGTCATTCTTGATCAACGCTTCGGTGAACTCTTCTTCCGTCAGCTCGAGCAACATGAGCGGACGTTTTCACCCGCCATCAAAGACTTGTTGATTGAAGAATCAGAACTCTGCAACAAGTACAACGAGATCACAGCGTCTGCGAAAATTGAGGTGAACGGGTCTACCTACAACCTCTCCTCGATCGGCTCGCTCTTGATCTCGCTGGATCGTGACGTGCGACGTGCAGCCACAGAAGGCATTTATGGGTTTCTCGAGCAGAACCGAACACAGATCGATTCCATCTATGACCGGCTCGTACACATCCGCACAGAAAAGGCTCAGGCACTTGGATTCCCCTCGTATATCGAGTTTAGATACGTCGAGTTCGGTCGGCTCGATTACAATGCCGCCGACGTCGAGACCTTCCGCGCTCAGGTAATCGAGCACGTTGTTCCGTTGGTAGAAAAGTTTCGCATCGCGCAGGCACGCCGCATTGGTGTAGACGCCATCTCTCTGTACGACGAAAAGCTGCAATTCGTCGATGGCAATCCGATTGCACATGGCGACCACGACTTCATCGTCGCCCAAGCCGCACGCATGTACGCAGAGCTGTCGCCCGAGACCAATGAGTTCTTTCAACTCATGCTCGATAAGGATCTGATGGATTTGAAGACGCGCGACAACAAGGCAACCGGAGGCTATTGCACGTCGTTTCCGAGCTATGGACTTCCCTTCATCTTTGCGAACTTCAATCAAACCACGCACGACGTAGAAGTGCTCACGCACGAGGCAGGTCATGCCTTCCAAGCGTATCGCAGCAGACAATACGAAGTGCCGGAATATCGCTGGCCTACGGCCGAAGCATGCGAAGTGCATTCGATGGGAATGGAATTCCTTACGTGGCCGTGGATGAAGTACTTCTTTGAAGAGCAAACCGATAAGTTCCGGTTCTACCACTTGCAAGGCGCCCTCCTATTCCTTCCGTATGGCTGTGCTGTAGATCATTTCCAGCACTGGGTGTACGCCAATCCCAACGCCACACCGGCAGACCGAAATGCGTTTTGGAAGAAGATGGAAGCAACCTATTTGCCTTGGCGCAAGAGCGAAGACATCCCATATGCGGCCGAAGGCACGGCATGGCAGCTACAACGCCATATCTACGAATCTCCTTTCTATTACATCGACTACGCCTTGGCGCAGACCTGTGCCCTTCAGTTTTGGAAGCGCTCACAGGAAGACCAGGCACTGGCATTTGCGGACTACTTGCGCATATGTGACATTGGAGGGAGCAAGACCTTCTTAGGGATCGTGGAGGCAGGGAATCTTCGATCTCCTTTCAAGCCGGGTACACTGGCCGATATCGTCGAGACGGCCAATGGCTGGCTCACATCCAATTTCGCCCAGTTCATGCTTTGATAATAGGGCTTCCCATGCATAATTCGTGGTTGGGCAAAGAAGCACCATTCCGTACCTTTGTCTCTGATTTGTTGTGAACCCCTTGTCTTAATTAACGAGTTACGAGAACTATGACTCGAGCTTCAGTACGCAGTGTCGCAGTGGCACTCCTGATGACCGTCAGTGCCATTGTGGTATCTGCACAAGCCAACCCTACTCCGTTCAACCTGAGTGGCGGCACGTATTCGTTCACGCAATGGGATGCAACGAATGCAGCAGGCACGTATCCTTCAAACATGACGTTCCACACCTACACAAAGTCGACGAGCACTCCAGACGTCACAATGGCAGATGCTCCCACCGGCACGTGGAGTTGTGTCTACAATGGGATAAGCGGGCCACGTATTGCAGGGAAGGGTGCCGCTGGATTCAGCTTCATTACTTCCGGCGGTACACCAACGTGTACGGGCATGTGGGTTGGTGCGGCTGTACTTGCGCTCAACACGCAAAATCGTGCGAACGTGACCGTGAACTGGACCGGTGGGACTGTTGCCACACTTGGTCGATCCTATACTCTTCGGTTCCAATATCGAGTTGGAACGGGTGGAACGTGGACGGACATTCTTCAGAGTGGACTCCCAACCGAGTATGCAGTCGGAGTCATCGGAACCACGCAGCCGTTCTCGACACTCCTGCCTATTGTTGCGGAAAATCAACCAGTTGTTGAAGTGCGTTGGGTGTACAACTATCTCAGTGGTTCGGGCAGCCGTCCGGAGTTGAGCTTGGATGAGATCTCGGCAACCTCGGCGTCATCTATTGGCACTCCGACGAAGTTTTCCATCACAGCCGTCAGTCCATCGTCGCCATCAACAAGCTCACCATTTAGCGTAGTCGTTCGTTCTACCAACGCACTTGGCAATCCGTTGTTCGTTGCAACCGCAACAAGCTTTACGCTTTCACGTGTTGCTGGTACTGGAACATTGAGTGGTGTCCTTACAGGAACGATTCCCGCAGGTGCAAGCTCAGTAACGTTAACCAACGTGAACTACAACGTAGCCGAATCTGGCGTTGTGATCCGCGCAACTCGCACCGCGGGTGATGTACTCGCTTTTGGCGATAGCAATCCATTTGCGATCCTTCAGGGCGCCAATCAACTTCGACCAGTAAACTTCCAAAACGTAGGATGGGCGAACTCACCATTCCCCACTTTCACGGTTGATGCGATCCGTCCGGACGGGACAATCGATGTGACGTATACCGGACCGATCATGTTCACGAAAGTAAGCGGACCAGGAAACGTCACACTCACAAGCAGTGTGGTGCCATTCCAAGGAACATCCACATTTGACAACCTGAGCGCGGATCTTCCTGGCACATATGTATTTCAAGTTTCTGGACCGAATGTTGCATCGAACACGTTGGCAACGGTCACCGTGTGGGCTACACCAACACTCGCAACAACCATTGTTCCTCAGTACATTCATGGTCGAGACGGTTCAGGTTCTACCGCGATCCTTCCGAACTTTGCGCTCGTCACTTTTTCGAATCTGCAGCCGAACACCTTGTATCGGTACAATACCGGCTTGGCCACCGATCAGATCTTGACGTCAACAGGTGGTGGATTTAACATTCACTACAACAACGACGCAAACACCTACAATTACAATACGTCGAAGTCCACTGCCACGGATGGAGCGTTCTCTACGTTCACAACGGCACCTGGTCAGACCTCAAAGACGCTGTGGGTAAACATCACAACCTCTACGAATGTGGCGTTCCAGGAGCTGCAAACAGTCTACTGGCGCGTTTCGCTGACGGACAATATCGGTCGGTTTATCACACGCTATCAATTGGCGCAAACGTCCACAACATTGCAGCTTGGACCAGGAACAACTCGCGGCACCGGCATTGCCGATATTCAAAGCCAGCTTACTCCAAAGAACTTTGTTTGTTTGTACGATGTAGAAACGCCAACGGTCTCTACACGACCAATATCTACCGGCATCGTTCAAGATGATGGAACTGTTCTAACAGGTGCCTATTCTTGGTATGCCGCGCTTGATGGTTCATCGACGTCGTGGGCAACCTTCATTCCTAACGCGCTCCCGAACGGCGTTCGCCGAATTGAAGAGCGTGACTGGAGGACCGGCGCAATCGTCTACTTCCGCACATCGACAAATGGTATTTGGAATGGCGTATCGACCATTAACGCTGCCGGCGGTTCAACCTCTCCGATCTACCTGCAAACACCTCGTATTTCTGTTGCAACACCTGTCTTGAACGACACGCTTTGTGGATTGAACACACAGCGCATCAATTTCACGGCGCGCGGCACGAACAACGTTTTGATTGAGTTCTCTTCGAACAATGGAACAAGTTGGACTACCGTAGCGACTGTACCAGCGTTGCCTGGTTTCTATAACTGGACAGTGCTTCCTGTTGACTACACAAACAACGCCTTGATTCGCGTGACTGGTGTGGAACGCACAGACATCTCTGCAACGTCGGGTCGCTTTACGATCGCATCGAAGATCGCTGTTGTTCAGCAACCAGTGTCTTCGAACCTTTGCCTTGGTCAAGACTATGTACTCATCACACTCACGAGCGGCTCCGTTCGCCGCATGCAGTGGATGAAGGACGGTCGCGACATTCCGGGCGCCACTACGCCAATCCTATCTATCAAAAATGCAGGCTGGGATGCTTCAGGTTCCTATATGTGCCGTATCGAAACATACGGCACGTGCGGCACTGTATTCTCGAACGAGGCAACGATTCGTGTAGCGCGCCCAACGCAAGTGGTGGATCAACCACGCGTGGTGAACGTAACGATCGGACAACGTGCAGAGATTGTGATCACGATCGAGAATCCCAATGATGCCACCTTCCAATGGCGCCGCGGGACAAATCCGATTGCAGATAACGGAAACATCACGGGTACGAAGAGCAGCATACTGACGATCAACAAAGTAACGGCCGCAGACATTGCCGCTGACTACAATTGCGTTGTGGTGGGTGTTTGCGGAACGGTGACCACGAAGGACATCCGATTGCTCACGATCGGCGTGTATGCAGACGTTCCACAGTCTACTGTGAATGCTTGCATTGGCCAAGATGCGATCATTCAAGGTCAAGTCTACAGCAATCCTGCAAGCGTTCCGTTAGACGTCCAATGGACGTTGAACGGTAGTGTGATCATGGATGGAGACAAGTACGAAGGAACAACAACCGGCGTACTCAAGATCAAGAATATCCTCCCCGTAGACCAAGGCACCTATGTTTTGATGGCAAGCTTTGCCGGCGACGAATCATCGATGAGTCACGACACTGTGAGCGTCACGCTTGCCAGTGCACCGTCTATAAGCTCGCAACCAACAGCAACGGCTATTTGTCCCGGCACAACGCTTACGCTCAATGTAACTGCGGTTGGTGCAGGGACACTCGCCTACCAATGGTACGCTAATGGCTCACCCGTTTCAGGCCAAACATCGGCAACATTGTCGATCGCTGGTTTCACGGAAGCACGTCAAGGCGCTTACTACTGCGTAGTCTCTACTGCCTGTGGAACAGTTCAGTCCAGCAGTGCTGCAGTTACCGCCAAAACCCGCACCACCGTTTCGTTGCAACCAGTTGCAACCTTGGCGGTAAAGGCGAACGAAGCACTGACTCTTACGGTTCTTGGCGCCGGTGAAGGCACTGTGCAGTATCAATGGTTCAAAGATGGTGTGGAGCTCGCTGGCGAAGTAGCACCTGTGTACACCAAGACGGATGCTGCTGCTGCTGATGCTGGCAAGTATTGGGTGCGCCTCCGTGCAGAGTGTGGAGACCAGATCTCGGACACCTCTACGGTTACGGTTGCGCCGATCGTTACGGGTGTGAATGAAGAGGTGATAACTGGTGGCGCAACGGTTGAGCGCATCGTTCCAAATCCTGCCTTCTCATCAGCTGCGTTCAACATCAATGTGCCGTCACCAAGCCGTGTTTCGATTGTCTTGACCAACACGGCCGGAATGGTCGTAGCAACCTTGGCCAATGGCGCAGTTATCGACGGCGTGGTACATTTCGACATCGACGCTTCAACACTCGCAACTGGAACGTACATGCTCGTAACATCGATCGGAACTGATCGGCATGTACAGCAGCTCGTCATCATCAAGTAAATTGCACGATCCGTGCGAAGGGGAGTATGCCACGGGCATGCTCCCCTTTTTTATAGAACGCCGGAACACCGCTCACTGGAGTCTGCACGATGCGAAGAATCACGTCCCTCGCCGCCTTCATTGCCATAGCATGTTCAATGGTTGCCTTTGGGCAAGACATTGTTGTGAGTGAGTATCGAAATGATGCTAGCCCCACATTGAATGAGTGGAACGAGATTGTCGTGGTGAAGGACAACATGAATATTGTTGGCTATATCGTGCACGACAATAACACGGCGCAAGACGCGAGACAGGGCGGTATCCGATTCAAGGATCTTCCGATCTTCAGGAATGTTCGGGAAGGGACGATCATCGTCATCAACCATCGAGATATGCCGGTGGGTGTGCCTACGGATGCCGACCCCAGCGATGGCTACATGGAATTCGCTGCATCGAATCAAACGTATTTCGACCCAGTCTTGTTCAGTGTTGGTACGTGGGATCTCAATGCATTCAATGTTGCGCAAGACGGAGATTTCATTGAAGTACTTCGCCCAGACTCCGTTCATGTGCATGGATTGGGTCACCGGTTTATCACCGGAGCGTACTACGATGCATGTGCCCGACCGAAAGTCAACCACAAAGCAAGTACGCTCAACAATGGCAACTCAGTGTCTGTGATAGGAAGATCCATCGCGGCGTACGATGCTGGCATTGGAACCGATTCGACGAGTATGAACCTTGACTTTGGTGGTGCCGCATCGCGCGTTACCAAGGGTCTCCCGAACAAGATCGAGGCCGCAAAAGAAGGCGGCGGCCAGGTGAGTCGTAACCATCTGTTGTGGCGCGAATGGCGTGAACCGGAATGGAGTGGAGCACCAACCGTGTCTATCGTTTCGCAAACACCAACCAAGCATGTGATCTCATGGACTGCAGTAGTGGATACGTATCCGTTGGACAGTCTTACAGGTGTGATGATTTTGCGTGACACCACAGACTTTGTTGGGTTCAGTAACAGCACGATTCTTGATGGAACGATCTATGCCGTTGGTCAACGCATTGGTGCGAACGGTCCGCTTGTGATGGCCTTGCAGCCCAACGTTGCTGGCAATCAATACGCAGATTCGTTGAACATCGTGTGTGGCGGACAGTACTCGTATCGGGTGGTTGCATACCGGTATAGGCACGATGTTCGACTTGGAACGATTACACCGGAGTTGGCGCGAGGTCGCCAATACAACGAGGGTCAAGTGGCCTCGAGCGCACGTATCACCAAGAGCCAACCTGCAAGGCCCGTGATCACGGCGTCTACGTTGCAAATATGTCCGGGCGATACTGTCGTCCTCTCGACCACGGCCGCAGCGGAATCGTATGAGTGGACATTGAATGGCCAGCCATTCCCATCACCTGCACCAACGCGCGTGGTTGTGAACGAAGCGGGTTCTTATAAACTCTCCATTAAAGCAAATGGTGGATGTACCGCAGAGTCTGATGTTGTGACAATAAGCTTTTTGCCGGCGACGGTTATTAACGTCACGCCCTCAACACCTCAAAAGATCTGCGCTGGCGAGTCTGTTATGATCACGGCTGATCGCGATGCCCCTGCGTTTCAATGGCTTCGAGATGGTGTTACGATCGCAGGTGCGAATGGCAAAAGTTATGCGGCCACGCAGGCTGGTAGCTATCAAGTCCGCACGGCATCAGCCACGGGCTGCCCGGCCGTTTCGCCGCTTGTTCGAGTGTTGCTCCGTGATGTTCGTGTAACTACAGCGCCACAGTCACTCGACTTTGCTTCACTCGATGAATGTGAGACAAGTCGAACACGCACATTTGAAATGGTGAACAACGGTACCGAAACCGTGATCATGTCTTCTGCTTCGTTTCCTGAGGGATACACGCTGTCCGACCCTCCGCCGGGCTTTTCTCTTGCTCCAGGACAGCGACAGATCGTTCGAATCCGATTCACGCCTACGAAGACCGGTGTGTCTGCAGGCAATGTCGTGTTCACCATTCAGCCGTGCGATCAAAAGATCATCGTTCGAGTGTCTGGCGTGAAGACGAAATCGTCGATTGCCGTAGACCGAGCAGGTGTTGACTTTGGATCCTATGTTGCGTGCAGTGCTGTAACAGCGATTCGTGCTGATTCAACATTTACCATTACCAACAGTGGTTCGGTAGATGTGACAATCAAGGCGCCTGCACTCTCGCCACCATTCTATTTGCTCACACAAGACTTCCCTGTTGTGCTTACCCCGTCGTCGAGGAAGTCCATCACGGTACAGTATCGACCGTTGGGCGTGTTTACGAATAGTGCCGTGATTCAAGAGATCGCCTTCCCCTTCTCGTCGTCAACATGCACGGACACACTCCGTTCTGGTCTTGTAGCCGCAACGTTTCAACCAATCGTATCACTTTCTTCATCTACCATGCAGCTACCTCAGTTGCTGAGTTGCAAGAACACCTTCGACACAACCGTCACGCTGCAGAATACTGGCAACGTGAATGTGATCGTTCGATCGACAGATCCGAACGTCGTCATGCCGGGCGGCCCCATCGCCGTGGCGGCAGGCACAACACAGATGGTTCCCATCACGATCACCACACCCACGATTCCAGGAACGTTTACGATCAATGCTACCTTCATTGCAGATACGTGTGCGATCTCTCTCCCACTTGTCATACGCGGAGAGATCACAGACACACGACCATCTCTATCGGCAACCACGGGAACACTTGGAAAAGTGTTTCGATGCGAGACCAATCCCACACGCAGTGGAACATTTTCAATTGACGTTGGAGCGACGAAGTCCGGCCGCGCCACCATCCGAACAATCACGATTAGCGACGCCATGTTCACGGTTAACGTCACACCCGGTACGGTGGTCCAAGGCACGCTGCCCTTCTTCGTTCGGTATGCGCCAACAGCAGATGGTTCACACTCCGCAACGATCACCATCACCATGGATCCGTGTGGCGATGTTCTCACGCTAGATGTAGTAGGTACGTCTGCAACTCCTACGCACTTCATCAGTCCAGTTGCTGTGAACATGGGAACCATTGCTGTAGGTCAAACCGCAACACGCACGGCGAAACTCGTCAACACGGGCACAGATCCGATTCGTGTAGAGCAGCCAGCCGGAGTGTTGGCGCCATTCTCAGTCACCTCCACGCAGCCCCCACTGCCGGCCACGATAGCACCGGGTGATAGCGTCGTCTACACGCTTGGCTATGCCTATGCGGGAGCACAGCGCACAGATGTTGGTGAACTACGAAGCATCATTTCCGCACCTTGTACACAGGCCGACACGATCACCCTTTCAGGCGTCACGTCGGCACCTGGTGTGATCACGAGTGTAACGGTATCAGTACCAACAAATCTTGCGGCAACAAGTGGTGAGCTTGTTGATGTTCCCTTCCGCCTTTCCACCATAACAGACATCGCTACCGCCAATGTGCGCGTTCTTAACGTGTACGTTCGCTACAATGCAACGCTCCTACGTCCGCTTTCGATTACGGGTGGCCCCACGACCACCATCACAGGCACCATCCAAGAGCCCGTACTCGGCGCAGCACGATTCACACTCACGTCCACAACGCCCATCGTTGCAGCCGATCCCCTCTTTGTGGTGAGAGCGCAGACGTACGTGGGGGATGCAACGTCAACGCCAATCGTTGTCGACAGCGCCATTGCCTCCGGCATTCTCGCTGTTGGCGAACCCGGGCTCCTAGTCCTGACGGGATCGTGTGCATTTGAGTCTTTGCAAGCAGGTGTTGGCGCACGATCATCTATTCGCATTCGTATGGTAGATTCCGAACATGCTGTGTTGGACATTACCACGATCACGGACGATCCCACTTCTATCTCGATGCGCAACACGAATGGCTCATTAATGCTCACACCTCGGACAGGATTCTACACACCCGGTGTTCACAGCATCGACCTTCCGCTTGCGAACCTCGCAACGGGCCTCTACTACGTCACCATGGATCACGGTCTGCACCATTCAACCGTGCCTGTCGTGATCTCTCGATAACTCCAAAGGCATCAATGTGAAAGTACTCATTACCGGGGCGACCGGATTTGTTGGAAGTCATGTGGCCGATGCAATGCTCCAGCGTGGCTATGCCGTTCGCTATGTAGCACGCGCAACAAGCAACCACCAATGGATGAAGAATAAGCCCGCAGAATGTGTCGATGGTTCGTTGTTCGACGCAGACTCATTGAGATCTGCCGTCACCGATGTTGATATTGTGATCCATGTGGCAGGGCTCACGGCGGCAAGGAGCGAGGCGGAGTTCCTCAAAGGGAATCGAGATGCAACGGCCAATCTTCTTCGTGCGATCAAGCAGTTCAATCCTGGCATCAAGCGCTATGTGCATATCAGTTCCTTAGCGGTAAGCGGACCTTCTGCAGACGAGTCGCATCCCATTACCGAAGACATGCCAATGCGTCCCATCACGGCATATGGCAGAACAAAGAAAGCAGCAGAAGAAGTTGTGCATGCAACGATGAACGATGTACCGTCTACCATCATCCGACCACCCGCTGTCTATGGTCAGCGCGATTCCGCTATTCTCACGTTCTTTCAAACCGTGAACCGCGGCCTCATGCCTCTCATTGGCTTCGACGCAAAGAAGATATCTCTCGTCCACGTGCGCGATCTTGCGCGTGGCATCGCCATTGCTGCGGAATCACATCATGCGTTGGGACAAACGTATAACATCTCGAGCGACGAGTTCTACACGTGGCGCGACGTGAGCAGACTTACGGGCGAGCTGTTGGGCAAGAAGCGTTTATTTCCAATCCGCCTACCTCACGCCTTGGTTCTGGGTATCGCAGGAGCCTCCGGACTTGTTGGTAAGATGGGATCAAAGGCCCCCGTACTTGACTATGAAAAAGGGATCGATATGATCCAACGGTATTGGACGTGTAGTACGGCAAAGGCAAGAGCAGAACTTGGCTACCGTCAGGAAGTCTCACTCGAAGAAGGCATCAGAGAAACAGTGAATTGGTATCAGGACATGGGATGGCTCTGATTCATCGTTGGCGGTCTTGGGTCCAAGGAACAATCGGCCTTATCGTAACCGTGCTTGTCCTTGTGGTTTGCTTCGTGTTCTTCGCTGTGAAGATCGCAACGCGTTCACATCCAAAACCATACACGGAACTCTCGGCACCTGTGAGCGACACTGCACGCATCTTCCGGAATTCGTTTGGCGTTCCGCATGTAACGGCAGCGAACGAGCACGATCTATTCGCTTCACAAGGTTTTGCTCATGCGCAAGATCGTCTATGGCAAATGGACTTCATGCGCCGTATCGGGAGAGGTACACTTGCATCTGTTCTTGGGAAAGAAGCTGTGGACATCGACAAGTTCATGCGCACACTCGACATTGCATCGATAGCCCACAAGCAGTATCAGTACAGTAGTAAACAATCCAAAGATGTCTTGGCCGCCTATGCGGCCGGAGTGAACACGTATCTCGAAGAGCAGCAGGGCAACCTCCCATTCGAGTTTGATGCTTTGGGATATGTGCCCGATCCATGGACGGAAGAAGACTGCTTAATTGTTGGCAGAGTTCTGTCGTTCGAACTCAGCTTTGCGTTCTACACAGATATTACGTTTGCACAGATAGCTGCCCAACGAACAGAGGCCGTTGCACAACAGTATATCGCTGGTTATCCGTCTACTGCACCTTGCGTCCTTGACTCGATCCTGCAAGACACAAAACGTTCAATTCGAAGCTCCGATTCACTCGTTGCACAACGACCACAGCCACGTAGCACAGACTACAAGACCATTCACGATCTTGGTCAAATGGTGCGTTCGATAAGAGAGAAACTGGGTATCAACGGTAGTTCTATCGGAAGCAACTGTTGGGCCGTCAGCTTAGGAAAAGACGGAGCCATTGTTGCGAATGACCCGCACCTGGCCATTTCGCTTCCGTCGCAATGGTATCAGATCCATCTGTCGTGCCCCACGATCAACGTCATTGGCATGAGCATTCCCGGCGTCCCTATGGTCTTCTCCGGAAGGAATGATAAGGTGGCATGGGGCTTTTCGAATGTGATGGTTGACGACGTAGACTACTTTGCGGAGCATGTGGACAGCTCGAATTCGAACTACTATTTCGACGATACAGGAACGCGCATGAAATTCCGATATCGTCGAGACACAATTCGGATCAAAGACAAGCCTGACTCTTTGTTTGACATTCGTTACACAAAACGTTCTGCCGTCCTTTCGGACGTGGCCATTCCCAATGCATCATCTCGTCTTGGTGAGTCGTGCCTCACCTATCGATGGATCGCTCAAGATCGTAGCGACGAGATCTTGGCTATCTATCGTATCAATCAAGCGCGAACACTGAGCGATGTAGACCACGCACTCGACACGTGGTCGACTCCCGGTCTCAACGTCAGCGTGGGCTGCATCGACGGTACGATCGGGACGATCCTTGCAGGTCGCATCCCAGTTCGCACATCAACCGATCCTCATTTTCTTAATCCTGGTTGGGATGCATCGGCCGATTGGCAGGGCACGATACTCTTGAAGAGTTTGGGGACACTTCGAAACCCATCTCACCATTTTGTGGCCACCGCCAACAACAAGACCACTCGCTCTGCGGCACCTTTCATATCGTCGTTGTGGGAGCCGTCGTCTCGGGTTGAGCGCATCATCGATCAGCTCTTTTTGTATCGGGAGTACACCGTTCGAGATGCTCAGGTGATGCAGCAAGATGTTGTGTCGCCCTACGCCCAGCAATTCATGCGAATCATGCTCCCCATCTTACAACGAGGACATGCTCGGTACGGATCTGTAGAGCGAGAAGCCCTAGACATTCTCAAAAAGTGGGACGGTTCATTTTCGACAGTCGAACCGGCTGCTGCTATTTATTCTGCCTTCTTTGATCGAATGATCTGGAATACTTTTGAAGATGAGCTCGGTGAACAACTCTTTATGGACTACACGTTCACCTCAAACATTCCCACACGCCGCATCATGGAAATGCTCACGGATTCTTCTTCTATGCTCTTTGACGATATTCGAACGAGAACCACAGAAGACGTTACCTGGATTGCCATTCGGAGTTTTATCGAGGCAGTGCGGACGTTGAGCAAATCCTTTGATGCAGAACCACCTCAGAAGTGGACGTATGGTGCCATCCACAGCATAACCTTCTCCCATCCGTTCGGGAAGCATCCGCTGATGAGGCCTGTCATGGATCAAGGGCCGTTTGAGATCGGTGGTAATGCCACGACCATCAATAACACCGAATCTCGGATCAACACGCCGTTCGCCACGCGCGTGTACGCCTCCATGCGGGTGATCAACGATCTGCGTGATACGGTTCAGTACAGCGTGGTTCCAGGCGGATCATCAGGTCAGCCGCTGGACGCACACTACAGCGATCAGGTGCAGCTCTGGCTCAAAGGTGGCTATGTGAGGCTTCCCGTCCGTAGTCGCCCTGATGTTTCGTTCCGACTTTATACGATCCTCACTCCTCAATAAGGTCCCTGCGACCCAGAAATCCGTAGTTTTGCCCCTTCATGTAGCATCCGTTGATTCACTGATTTCTGTAGGTGTACCATGTCCGTATCCTGTATTGCTGGCTTGCGCCATAACGCCAAGGCTGATGCCGTTGTTGTATTTCTTGCCGAGGACGAAAAGTCTTTCAAGCTCGAAACCAAAAAACTTTCTGCAGAATTGCCTCACACGGCGCCTCTCTTGGAGTCCGGTGATTTCATGGGTAAGAAAAATACCACGGCTACAGCATACACCGGCTCGGCGATGGAAGCAAAGCGCGTGATCTTTAGTGGCCTAGGCACGCTTAGCGGTCTCACGGTAGAAACCATTCGTCAAGCAGCTGCTACTGCTACCAAACGCGCGGCTTCACTTGGTTGTGCACATGTTGCCTTTGAAGTACCATCGTTGCGTGGGAAAAGCGTGAATGATGTTGCGCAAGCCATCGCAGAAGGCGCAATGCTGAGCCAATACAAGTATGACAAGTACATAACGAAGAAGAGTCCACTTGGGGCCCTCGTCACGAAGTTCACAATCTTCGTTACCGACAAGACCCAGTTGAAGATTGCTTCGCAAGGTGTGGCCATTGCGGACTGTATCGTCGACGGAGTCATGATCGCTCGTGACCTCGCCAATGCACCAAACAACGAACTCTATCCGGAAGTCCTCGGAAATCGGGCAGTAGAGATTGGCAAGAAGGCCGGATTTAAAACAACGGTTCTTGACAAGAAGAAGATCGAATCACTCAAGATGGGCGGACTACTCGGCGTAAATGCCGGCAGTGTGCGCCCTCCGGTGTTTATCGTGATGGAATACAATGGGGGTCGCAAGAGCGATAAGCCCATCGTCCTCGTCGGCAAAGGTATCACGTTCGACACAGGCGGCATTTCCATCAAGCCCGCAGGCGGGATGTCCGACATGAAGGGCGACATGCATGGCGCTGCGTCCGTTGTTGGCACCATGAATACCATTGCACGATTGAAGCTGAAAGTGAATGTTATCGGACTCGTACCATCCACAGAGAATATGCCAAGTGGAACAGCGATGGTGCCTGGCGACATTCTCACCTTCATGAATGGAAAGACCGCAGAGATCGACAATACGGATGCTGAAGGCCGTTTGGTGTTGGCTGATGCACTCTGCTATGCAGAACGTTACGAGCCACAAGCTGTGGTAGACCTTGCCACCCTCACAGGTGCTTGCGTGGTTGCCCTTGGGCACGTTACCACGGGCATGATGGGTACCGACGAGAAGATGAAGACCCGTTTGAAGGACGCGGCAAAGCGCACCCATGAATACGTGTGCGAACTGCCGTTGTACGATGAATACGAAGAGCTCATCTCAAGTGATTATGCCGATATCAAGAATTCAGGTGGCCGTGGAGCCGGAACGATCACTGCTGCACTCTTCCTGAAGCACTTCGTCACCTATCCGTGGGTGCACTTGGATATCGCTGGTACGGCACTTCTACCAAAGGCCACGACGTACATGCCAAAGGGTGGAACGGGTGTAGGTGTGCGATTGTTGACAGATATGCTTCGGAACTGGAAGTAACAATGCCCCACGAGGAACTTCTCCGACAGGAATTCGAACGAGAGGCCGTGCCGCACATGTCGGCATTGTACAACTTTGCCCTGCGCATGACGCGCGATCAGGACGATGCGGCCGATCTCGTGCAGGAAACCTTCCTTAAGGCCTATCGGTTCTTTTCGTCGTTCGAACGGGGAACCAACTGCAAGGCTTGGTTGTTTCGAATCTTAAAGAACTCGTACATCAACCGATATCGAAAGACGTCCAAAGGTCCTGACGTTATTGAATATGATGCAGTTGAAGAGTTCTTCGAAACAGTTCGGTCGTCTGAGATAGAAACTTCCGTCCTCGAAGAACAGATTTTCGACAACGCTCTCGACGACGAGGTCACGACGGCCATTCAAGATCTCCCAGATGAGTTTCGAACGGTGATTCTACTCTGTGATATTGAAGAACTGACATACGAAGAGATTGCCGAGTTTGTAGACTGTCCCATTGGGACCGTTCGTTCACGCCTGCACCGTGCACGAAAAATGCTTGCCGTACGATTGGCCGATTACGCTGCGAAGCGAGGCTTCATCCTGCCCAAGCGTAATTTCGAATCCACGGAGGAAGGAGCAGAATTGTGAACATGAACATACCGGATGGCCAGCCCATGGGCAACGAACGCGAACAGCAAATAGATGATGCGGTGGCACGCATGCTTCAGGCCCGGAGGGCTTCGCTGCGAGTTTCTGTACCGATTGATGTCGAACGTCGGATCCGGCTTTCTCTTGCGGAGCCTACGGTAACGACGCCTCTTACAGCAACGGAGAACATGTTCTCCTCTATAATCGCATGGTTCAAACGGCCGATTGTCTTGATCCCTGCCTCCCTTGCCATCCTGGCTTTTGTAACCTTTGCCGTTTCTCAAAACTCGAGCACTACACCTGTGGACCTTCACAGTGTGGCCTATGCGAACTTCACGAGCGTGGTAAAAGGCAGCCTAACGTTGGCAAAGAACACCTCCGATACTACTGCTCTGCGCGCCTTCTTTGCGAAGGCCGGCGTTGATTATCCTGTGTTCTTCCCGTCGATGAAAGCTGAATTGAAGGGTGGGATGGTCTCTACCGACAATGGACATGCCTATGCCCATTTGGTGTATGGAATTGGTGACCATCTCGTGTATTTGTTCGAGGCGGATCAGGCATCGATAGACTCTCGCGTAGCCATTCTGGACACCGTGATCACGAATAACCTTGCCACTGGAAAGTGGCACTGGGAAGAACGACCCGGCACTGGTACGTTGTTTGTTTGGAAAAGCAATAACATTGTGTGCCTTGCCGTCTCAGACCTTCGCACACAAGACATGTCTGCACTCTTTACCCTCGAGGCTCTGTAATGAAGAAGACCATCTCCCTACTTGCCGGCCTTACACTTTTGGTTGGCACATCGGTAGCAACCGAAAAGGGTCGAGTTACGCCCCAACCAGGATCAAGCAAGGTTGTGATAGTAGAGACGGTGAGCAAGCCTGTCAAAGGCAAGGCTGTGAACTTCACGTGGAAAGAAGGAGACCGTACGGTTTCGTTCGCAGATTTCACGTCGGGCAAAGTTGTCCTCCTGAACATCTGGGCTACATGGTGCGGACCATGCAAGCGCGAGATCCCAGACCTGATCGAGATCTCGAAGGAAATGGCACCCAGAGGCGTGATCGTGTTTGGCGTTTCTGTAGACGACCGTGAGAAAGCAGCAGCGGTTCGGAATTACGTTGAAAAAGTTGGGATTACCTATCCTATCGTGATCGATAATCTCCAGATCTCCGAGGCCTACGGCGGCGTTTCCGCGATTCCGGCTACGTTCATTATCGACCGTCAAGGAAATGTGATCAACAAGATCGTTGGCATGCTCACAAAAGATCAATTCGTACAGGCGCTTTCGAAAGCGTTCTAAGTACACTCCCACACATCGATGATCATTGACGGCCTCTGAACTTCAGGGGCCGTTGTCGTTGGGAATAGCTGCTGCATGGCAAGGTGGAGAGCAATGCACCTATCCTCATGTGATGCTTGGACGGTGGCGACCACGTTGCCAACGCATACAACATCGCCTTCGCGACACAACAACGTTACTCCTGCTTGGTAGTCGATTGTGTCCGACTCCTTCAGTCGTCCTGCACCCGCATGTAAACAGGCCACAGCGATCGACCTTCCGTCGAGTGGCGCCAATGTGCCACTTGATGTTGCAACGACGTCACGCGTGAATACAGCGACTGGTTTGGTAACCGGCCAGATGCCACCTTGTGCTCGGAGCATTTGTTCGAACACATCATATCCCTTCCCCATTGCCCAAACGTTGCGGACCTCCGTGCGGTACTCCTCGATCTCCCCTTTTCGCGCAAGTTGCAGCATCCGAGCGACGAGTTCCACAGTCACCTCTTCGAGATCGGGTGCAACATCAATGCCTTGCAATGCAAGAGCCGCCTCCTCGATCTCGAGATAGTTTCCTACCGTACGACCAAGGACGCCGTCCATCCGCGTGAAGACAAAAGTGCACGGTAGCCCCGCAATGGCGCAAACGTCCTGCATGGAGCGCGCTAGTGCTCGCGCTCCTTCAAGCGTTGGCATGAAGGCAGCACCCCCAACCTTCATGTCCATGACCAATCCATCTAGGCCTTCGGCAAACTTCTTGCTGAGAATGCTCGATGTGAGCAATCCAATGTTCTCCACCGTTCCTGTCACATCGCGCACATGGTAGAGCGTCCGATCGGCCGGGGCAAGATCCTCCGACTGACCCGCCATGAAAAAATGTTGGGTTCGTAGTAGTTCTATGAGCTCCGACATGGGGAGGATCGTACGATACCCTGGCACGCTCTCGAGCTTGTCGACGGTTCCGCCCGTGTGGCCAAGCCCCCTGCCGCTGATCATCGGCACAGCCAGACCGCACGCAACGGCCAATGGCGTGAGCAAGAGCGAGACCTTGTCGCCCACGCCTCCCGTACTGTGCTTGTCGATCGTCGGTCTCGTGCTCACGTGCCTCGGGATGTGGGCTCCATTCTTTGCCATAGCAAGCGTCAAAGCCGCTACTTCCTCAGAGGTCAGTCCTCGCGTACAAGCCGCCATCAAAAACGCACCGCACTGCGCGAGACTCACGTGTCCCTGAACGATACCGTGAACGAAATGTTCGACCTCTTCCGTACTCCACACGTTTCCATCTCGCTTTGCGCGGAGCATTTCCTTCACTGGACTTTTCATGTGGTATCTTTGCCTCTGTGACACCTCAATACAACTTCCCGACGCTTTCGCAAAAGATACGCAAACTGTTTCGTGATCTTCAGCGAAGCGGACATCGAGAAGAGCATCGCCTCTTCGTTGCCGAAGGCCTTCATTGTTGCCAAGACCTCGTACACGCACATGTGATACCGCGGTTCGTGGTCGTGCGTGGCGATGCTTCGGCTCACGTGCTCAAACTCGCGGAACACCTTGCAGACCTAGGTGCAGAAGTCTACATTGGCGCCGCCAAAGATGTAGACTACATCACCGATGCCGTATCTCCTCAAGACATCCTTGCCGCCTTCCCATACCTGCATGACCGTGCGTTAGGCGACAAAGTGATCATGCTCGACGCCGTGGCCGACCCCGGTAATGTTGGAACGATCATTCGCACGGCGGCCTGGTTCGGATGGACCGATGTGGTGCTTGGCCATGGTTCAGCCGACGTCTACAACGCAAAGGTTATCCGCTCAACAGCTGGTGCATTGGCTCGCATCAACGTGCATCGCAAGGCAGATCTTCACACCGTGATCAAGCAAGTGAGTGATGGTCCAATCATTGCCGCTGTTGCCCATGGTGGTATCGCGCCGGAACAATGCAGAGGCCTCCTTCGATTTGCAGCGATCATCGGATCGGAAGCACATGGTGTGGATGATGAACTCTTGCACTTGTGTACGCATCGTATTACCATTCCTGGTGGAAATGGAATTGAGTCGTTAAATGCCGCCATCGCAACGGCGCTGCTTTGTTACGAGCTCACGAGGCCTTGATGCACGTGCTGCCGCAACGATTGTTCACACCGGGTCCGGTACCCGTTCCCGACAACGTCGCACGTGCGTGTGCCGCCCAACCATTGTATCATCGTTCAGCCGACTTCAAAGAGTGCTCCGTTCGCACATGGGAGTCTCTTGCTCGCGTGTATCGCACACAACATCCGGTACTCGTGTTGGCAGGAAGTGCCATGACGGGAATCGAAGCAGCCGTTGCATCGTTGCATCAACCTGGTGAGCGTGTGCTTGTCCTCAACAATGGAAGATTTGCCGAGCGCTGCTCCACCATTCTATCTCGATACGGATGTGTGGTGGACGAAATCATCGTTGACTGGGGCGAGTCCATTTCCGCAGAACTCGTTGCAACAATGCTTGACGCAATGTCTGCGCCTGCCTCCGTGTGGATCACCCATAGCGAAACATCAACAGGCGTAACAGTTGATCTTCAAGCGATTGCATCTGTCATACGAGAGCGTGCGCCCGATGCGTTGATCTGCGTAGATGCGGTGACGAGCATGGCCGTACATCCAGTGGAGACCGATGCATGGGAGCTTGACGTTGTTGTTACGGGCATCCAGAAGGGACTATGCTGTCCACCAGGTCTCGCATGTGTTTCGCTGAGCGGGCGTGCACAACACCGACTTCGCACGTCAACACCGCGCGCCTATACGCTCGATCTCTCCATTGTATTGCACCACTTTCACAAACACCTGTTCGCATGGACGCCACCAGTAACGCTCGTGGCCGGACTCGACGTTGCACTCAGTTCCATCCTCTCCGTTGGCATGGATGCAACGTGGCAGAAGCATCAACTAGTTGCAGATCATCTCCGCATGCGTCTTCGTACAATGGGCCTGTCGCTCTTTGGTGAAAGCACGTCGAATGCGGTAACTGCCGCCGAACATCCTTACGCTGATCGCATACGTGAGTTACTCGTAGAACGTCATCGGATCGTCATCGCGGGCGGACAAGACAGGCTGCATGGTCGTGTTGTTCGTATTGGAACATGCGGACCGTATACTATTCACGACGTCGACAATCTGTGCACAGCCATCGAAGATGTACTTGCAACACTCTCATCATCATGATCCCATCTACCATCATCCTTGCAACGGCCAATCAGCACAAAGTGGACGAATTGCGCTCCATTCTCGCCTCGCATGGCCTCGACGTTACCATCATTCCCGTGACGGACGTGTGGCCCGACTACCACGTAGATGAAACAGGTAGCACGTTCGAAGAAAACGCGATGCTCAAGGCGCTTGCTGTGTTCGAATACACAGGGTTGGCTGTGCTTGCCGACGACAGTGGGCTAGAGGTTGACGCATTGCAGGGCGCACCAGGAGTAATCAGCGCCAGATATTCCGGTGAACATGCCACTGATGCAACGAATCGCACCAAACTCCTTGCAACAATGGCTGATGTTCCCGCAACCGAACGATCTGCACAGTTCAGATGCGTACTCTGTTATATGGATGGGACGCGCACTCTTTTTGACGAAGGCATCGTACGTGGTGTGATCGCATCCGGTGAACGCGGAGATCGCGGATTTGGATAT